>OLNL01000275.1_pt1:0-57500 | contig 59243 bp, 58 predicted proteins | sample 1672181 | NCBI WGS metagenome assembly OLNL01 (sample SAMEA3136656, study PRJEB25190) | human gut metagenome | biome: human gut; feature: human-associated habitat; material: faeces | place: Austria | collected 2013
TTAAGTAAAGATATTGTATTTCTGCATGATGGGAACATAGGGAGTCCATATAAAGAGTATGAATACCGGACATGACGGAAGCTTAAGCACTGCCCATGCCAATTCGGCTTCGGACATGCTCTCAAGACTTGAAACAATGACTCTGATGGGAGTAGATCTTCCGCTTGAGGCCATTCGAAGGCAGATTGCTTCTGGTGTTGATATTCTTATTCATCTGGGAAGAATGCGTGACAAAAGCCGTAAGGTACTTGAGATAACAGAAATATGCGGATTTGAAAATCATGAAATAAAGACACGTACGCTTTATCGCTGGCAGGAGGGAAAGGGACTGGTACAGACCGCCGAACTTCTGAACAGGGAAAAGCTGATACGGGCAGGAGTGACCATATGAAGCAGAGTTATGAAGAGTATCGCTTTTCCATGACAGAGATTTTGAAGTATCTGGTGCAGGGACTTTTGCTGTGTGGTGCGGTGGATTATCTTTTCTATCAGAATCCATGGCTGATGTTTCTTGCATTGCCGGTTACGGTATTTTTTCTGAAATGGAAAAAGAAAGGGCTGATCCGTGAACGGAAAAAGAACCTGAATTATCAGTTTAAAGATGCGTTAAATGCGCTGAGTGTTGCCGTTCAGGCAGGATATTCTGTAGAAAATGCAGTTATGGCATGTTCCAGAGACTTGGAACGGCTGTATCCGCAGGAAACAGATATTGTGCGGGAATTTCATTATATGGAAACACAGCTGAAGGTAAGTGTGCCGGTGGAAGAGCTTTTTATGAGTTTCGGTGACAGAAGTGGGATCGAAGATATCGAAAATTTTGCAGCTGTTTTTTATACCGCCAAAAGAACCGGTGGTGACATGAACCGGATCATACAGACTTCTTCGAGGATGCTGGGTGACAAGATTGACGTGCGCAGAGAAATTGAGACGACACTGGCGGCAAAAAAGGCGGAACAGATGATCATGAGTCTGATGCCGGCCGGAATCATTCTGTATCTTAAGATGACTTCACCGGGATTCCTTGAAGTACTCTATGGAAATCCGTTCGGAATCCTGGCGATGTCCTTATGTCTTGCAATTTACGGGTTTTCTTACTGGCTCGGAAGACGGATCGTAGATATTGAAGTTTAGAAAGGAAATGCGGGAGAGCCGCACAGAATAAGATATGTGGGTACATATAATACTCTTTGTGCTGACTTTTGGGATTGCGCTTGTATGGAAGGCCGGCTGGATTCGTCTGGACGGAATCGCGGATCGACAGAGCATGCGGCTGTTTCTGCTTGTTGCGGTTTGCGGAAACCTTCTGGGAATGGCACTGACCATGACAGACGGCAAAGATGTGGTCTATCAGGAAGGACACCGCATGGAGAAGACTCCGGATGGTGCATACACGGAAGAACTACTAGTGTCTGTGAATGGTCAGAAACCGCAGAAGTTTGATGTGGAGATTCCGGAAAAAGAGACGGAGGAGACAGAAGTCGAACCGGAGCAGGAAGTAAATGAGACAGAACAGAGACAAAAAGAATTAAGAGAAATCATCGAAGAATACAATCAGCAGAAACAGGATCCGGATTATTATTATCTGCCGGATCAATGGGACGGTCAGAAACTTATCTGGCAGAAGTCCGGTGATCGGACAGGATCACTTCTGGCATCACTTGCTTTTTTTGCAGCGTTTGTTGTGATGCTGAAAAAAGCAAAAGAGCAGCAGGAAGAAATGACAAAACGCGCAGAACAGCTTTTGATGGATTATCCGTCGCTGATCATGAAATTTACTCTTCTGATTCAGGCAGGCATGACGGCACGTAAGGTGTTTCAGAAAATGGGTGCAGATTACATGAGAAACCGTCCAAAGACCGGGCGATATGCGTATGAAGCGATCATAATCATGTGTCATGAGATGGACAGTGGTATTGCAGAACTGGAAGCATATCGCAGATTCGGAGAAAGATGCGGGCAGATGAAGTATAAGACCTTTTCCACGATTCTGATCCAGAATCTGCAAAAAGGCAGTCACAGAATGGCGGATCTTCTGGAAAAAGAAGCACTGGAAGCGTGGGATGAAAGGAAGCGAAAGGCAAGAGTGCTGGGTGAGACAGCGGCTACAAAGCTGCTCGTACCGATGGTCATGATGCTTGCGGTGGTGATGGCGATCATTATGATACCGGCATTTTTATCTTTCTATGGATGATGGAGCAGCAGGAAAGAGCAGATAGAATAAGGAGGCAGAATATGAGTGCATGTATGCGGACAGCGAGAGAGTTTATGCGTGAAGAAGATGCAGTAGGTGTCGTTGAAATCATTTTGATACTGGTGGTGCTGATCAGTCTGGTAATCATTTTTAAGGAACAGCTGACGAATCTGGTGAGAAGTATTTTGAGCAAGATTACGAAGCAGAGTAATTCTATCTGAAAAGGAAAGGAGTATGCCAATGGAGAAAAAAGGAAGTATCACTGTTTTTCTGGCGCTGATTCTGAGCTTGCTGCTGTCACTTGTTACGACCGGAATCCAGTCGGTGCAGGCTGCGGCGGCAAGAACACAGATTCTGAACAGTATGGATATCGGACTCTATTCTCTGTTTGGACAGTATGACCGTTTCCTTATGAAGGAATATGACCTGTTTTTCATTGACGGAGCACAGGGAAACTCAGATTTAAATCTGGCTGCGGTATATGACAACCTTGAATCCTATATGAAACCTGTACTGAAACAGAACAGTCAGAAGCTTGCTTTGAAACAGGGCGGATTTACCGGCTATCGTCTGGCAACTGATGAAGGCGGAGAAATTTTTTTCCGGCAGGCAGTGACATTTATGAGAGACACACTTGGAAGCCAGGGCGTAGGACTTCTTCTTGACCGTTATCACAAAAAAGAAGAAAAGATCAGACAGGCGGAAGAAGCCGGACGTCAGAATGAGGATGGCAACAGCCTCGAAAATTATGATACAGAGATGGATTCAGCAGCACAAAAAAGTCAGGAAGCCGAAGCTGCCTCGAAGTCAGAAACCGGTTCAGGTGCCGAAGATATCTTCGGAAGTGGTGAAGAATCAGGCGGAAATGCCGGCGGCAATGAGATCGTGGAAACACCAAAACCTCCTGCAGTCACGAATCCGATTCCAATCATAAAACAGATTCGAAAAATGGGGCTGCTTGATCTGGTTGTTCCGGCTGACCAGGGTATTTCCGAGAATCAGATTTCTCTTTCGAATCTTGTGTCACACCGACAGCTGCAGGAAGGAATCAATCTTCCGGCGGAGAATATCCAGACTTCTTCTGCGACTTCGCAGATTCTCTACCAGCAGTATCTGATGGAACATCTGGGAAATTACCGGGAACCGTCCACCGCAGGACTTAAATATCAGATTGAGTATCTTCTGGGTGGAAAATCCAGTGATCGGGAAAATCTCCAGACAGTTGCAAGGCGGCTCCTTCTGATCCGCGAAGGAATCAATGTATCGGCATTGATGACTGATGCATCAAAGAGAGCACAGATACAAGCACTTGCACTGGCAGTTGCATCCGGTTTTTTGATTCCTCCGGCAGCAGTGGTGATTGAGACAGCGCTGATATTGTGCTGGTCATTTGCGGAGAGCATTGTGGATCTGCGGGAACTCTTTCATGGAGGAAAAGTACCGCTTGTGAAATCACCGGCGGACTGGCAGTTGTCACTGGAAAATCTTTCAAATCTTCTGCAGGAAATGGACAGTGAGCGCAAAGATGTGGAGGGCGGCATGTCATATGAAGATTATCTGCAGATACTTCTTTTATCCACTTCACGTTCGCAGAAACTTAAGCGGGGAATGGATATGATTGAAGCGGAGATACGTGCGACAAAAGGCAGAGAACAGTTCCGGCTGGACTGTTGTATTGAAGCAATTGAGGTGTCTGTGGATGTGCAGGCAAACAGAAGCAGAACATATACCGTAACAAAACAATACAGCTATATCTGAGGGCTGAAGGGCGGCGTTCTCGCCGCCCGCTAAAAGGAGGTGCAGAAAGATGCTTTTTCAGAAGGCACAAAAAAAGCTCAATGGGAATCAAAACAAGATAGACAGAAAGAATAAAGAAAGGACACGCTCTCTGAACAGATGGTATCTGTCATCCCCGATAGGCAGAATCCTCCTGACGCTTTCTGAAAAGGTATCTTTGTGTACCTCATGTGCAAAGATAAAAAAGGCAGGACTGTCAGTAGAGACAGCACTTGTACTTCCGCTGTTTTTTCTGGGTATGGTGACAATGATTTCCTTTATGGACATTTACAGTCTGCAGACGACACATTTGCAGGCATTGTGTGAAAAGACGAAGGAAGCCGGGATGTATGCGTATGTGGCGGACGGAAATGGACCGGATGAAATCACACTGCCCGATGTGTATTCATACAGTCCGGTTGGTGCGCTGATACCACTTCCAAAAGTCTGGATGCATAATACCGTGAAAGTCCATGCGTGGACGGGCGCAGAAGAAGGCGGGAAAGGCTCCGGTGACAGCACAGAACCTGAAGAAATGGTTTTTGTGACAGAAAGTGGTTCTGTATATCACACAAAAGCAGGCTGCCGTTATCTGAACCTGTCTATTACACAGGTGTCCGGAAGCAGTGTATCACAGAGGCGAAATGATAATGGGGAGAAATACAGCCCATGTGAGACCTGCAGCCGACATCAGAACCCTTCCGGGACTGTTTACATTACAGGCTCCGGGAACCGTTACCACAATGATGCGTCCTGCAGTGGACTGAAGCGTACCGTTCGGCTGGTCAAGAAATCACAGCTTGGAAACATGCATGTATGCAGCAAATGCGGATAGAGATTCAGCGTAGACATTACATAAGCTGCAATAAAAATCTCAGAAAGAATGAAATGATCAGAAGAAAGAAGGAAAAGGAAAATGGAAAAATACGGCACACTGATCTTTCTGCTTTTCAGCAGTTTATTGGATATCCGAAAAAGAGAAATCTCAATACCGGTCACACTGATGTTCGGACTGGCAGGAGTGGCATACAGTATCAAAACCGGAAGAACAATGACGGACTATCTGATTCCGGCGGCCATAGGTATTTTTATTCTTGCATGCAGTATCCTGACACGGGGACAGGTAGGTATGGGAGACGGATGGCTTCTTATGGCACTGGGATGTATGATGCGAATGGAAAGCTACATTCAGATGGCCTGCATCGGAATGCTGCTTGCGGCGGCATGTTCCGGTGTCCTGTTGCTGGTGTTTCGAAAGAGCAGAAAGACGGAGATTCCACTGGTACCTTTTTTATTGCTGGGATATGTAGGAGGGATGGTTATATGAAGAAAAGAATCCTCAAAAATTACAGATACAGGATTGTAAACTCAAGACATAAGCAATATAGAAGTAATCTGTGCAAGGGTAGTTTTACGATAGAGGCTGCATGTGTCATGTCTATCGTGCTTCTGACAGTTATGGGAGTCATTTATCTGTCATTTTTTGTACATAACCGGGCATGGCTGACGGCGGCAGCCTGCGAAGCATCATTGAGTGGAAGTATGGAGGCAGTGCGTCAGGACGGACAGGCGCAGGCAGCAGCAGAAATCCGTGGTGAGGAGCTTGGAAATGTAGGATTCTTTGGTGCGGAAAATCTGCGATGCCATGTAAATGCAGGAAAAAAGAAAGTCAGTGTAACTTATGAAGCAGATACGATTGCAGGTTTTGGTGGATTTAAATGGACATTAAAAACAGAAGGAAGCTCAAAAGTTATTCGGCCGGTAAAGTGGATCCGCAGGCTCAAGGCTGCAAAGGATGTGATTGGTATAACAGGAGATTAAAATATGTATGCAGAATATAAAAGAGATGTAAGTCACAATTATTTGATTCTACGAGAAGAAGAAAAGGTAAATACAGCATCCTATCAGGTACGAATGCTGACAGGAAATGTGATTCCCTCTATATTAAAGTGCAGATTGCAGGGACTGGACGGGAATCTGCTGTTTTATTATGATATCACATCCAGGCAGTCACTGGCATCTTTTTATGAACAGAGGAAATTTCACAGAAAAGATCTGCACATGCTTTTTTGCGGATTTATTCGTGTGATGGAAGAGATGGCGGAGTTTCTTATGAATACAGACCAGCTGCTTTTATGTCCGGAGTATATCTTTCTGGATATAGAGAAGCGAGAAGTGAAATTCTGCTGTCTTCCGGATTATCATCATCCGATACAGGAACAGTTCCGGGAACTGACAGAATACCTTCTCCCGAGACTTGACCATGAAGACTCTCAGGCAGTGAGTATGGGCTATGGAGTCTACCGGAAAGCAATGGAGACAGGATTTCAGCTTGAACATATAAAAGAGGCAATTTATCAGAACAGAGAAGTTACAGAGAAAAGCAACGATAGAGAATCTACACAGAATCAGGAACAGAAGCCTCCGGAAAATAATCTGGATAGTATGGACAATTTTGGAGAAAAAATACAGGAAAAGGCAGATGTTTCACATTTACTGAAGACAGACGTGGAAAATAAAACTTCAAAAAGAAAAAAAGGCAAAAAGAAAGAAGAGTCTGATTTTCAAAAGTCCTCCAACGAATGGACGGGTGCTTTACTTTGTGTTTCCACAGCAGCAGTTTTGATCATTTTTCTTATACTTCGCTATCTGGGATATCTTCCTGGGATTCCGGCGGAAGCTATCTTCGGAGGCGCCATTATCCTTTTGGTTCTCGCCGCATTCTTGTCCTGGACAGCCGAAAAGAAGAAGCAGAAAAAGCAGATGAGTGCAGAATGGAGACAAAAGGTGAAGAGGGAACTTGCGGATACGAAGGAAAGTGACGATAAGAAAAAGCGAGCGGAGAGAAACTCGGAAAATTTGTATGAGGCAGATATATCACAGAGAAAAATGTCGGAATGGGGTGAAGAAAAGTATAAAATGTCGGAATGGACAGGGGAAACAGGAGCTAACCGTCTGGAAAATTCACAGAATGTATACCGGGAAACAGTGCAGCAGAATGAGAACTACGAAACTGAAAAGACAGAAAACTATGGTGAGACAGTCGTCTTATCCGCCGGACAGACTGAAGGACCGGCCAGCCTTGTAAGCCGTGAACCGGGAGAACTTGCGACGATCTATCTTGACCGTGACCTTATGGTAATCGGTAAGATGGAAAATGCTGCCGATGCAGTGCTCTCTCTTCCGACAGTCAGTCGTATTCATGCAAAGATTCGGAAAGTAGATGAGGAATATTATCTGTCTGACCTCAATTCGAGAAATGGAACATCAGTAAATGGAAGACTACTGAAAACAGGAGAGGAATATAAGCTGCAGGATGAAGATCAGGTGGAATTTGCACAGGCCCGGTATATATTTTTAAAATAGACGGAGAATGCCTGACAATACGGTTGAAGGAAAAGTGGTTATATAGACTTTTATAATATGGTATGCTATACTTTCTGAAAGAAAAATGAAAGAGAAATATAACCCATGAAAAAGAAAAGTAAGGTATGCTGGTTGATATATATAGCGGCATTTGTTGTATTTTTATATATCGGATATAAGGTACCATACTGCCATGATGAATGGCAGTGGGGTCTGGATGAACGGATAGAACTTATGAAAAACGGTTTTAAAGATTATAATGGCCGTTATCTGGGAGATCTTCTGGCACTTTTGGTTACCAGAAGCGTACTGGCAAAGGCTGTGGTACTTGCTGCAGGTGTTGTGTGGCTTTTGGATGTTATGTATAAAAATATACGTTTCGAAGAAGAAAGCAGGACAAAAGAAAATACATTTTTATTATTGGGAGCTTTTTTTCTTTTGATCTCAATTCCATCAACATTGTTTCAGCAGAGCTATGGCTGGCCGGCAGCATTTGTAAATTTTGTTCCACCGGTTTTTCTGTTTTTGATTTATTATAACTGGACGGAATGGGTGTATACGAAGCAGAAGCAGCCTGCTATTCCTGCCTGGGAAACAATTATGGTAATTCCACTTGGTATTTCTGTGCAGTTGTTTTCTGAGAATATTACAGTGTTTGTGGTTTTTTATGCAGTATGGATTGTTGTGTATACACTGATCCGTTATAAAAAAATTCCGCTTATAGAATTAAATTTTTTATGGGCTTCTATAGCGGGGGCGCTGATTATGTTTTCTAATGGTGCCTATTCAAGAGCTGCTGATGGATCAGACGGATATAAAGAAATTCACACAACTGTCAGTGGAATGGCAAGACAGTTTATTAGCAATATCTGGTATCATTTATCAATAAATAACTGGGTGTTAAATATACTTTTGATTATCGTCTTGTTGATTTTGATTCAGAAAAGTGGGCGAAAAACTTTTGCCACAATAGAAATGACGGTAGTATTTTGTGGGTACAGTGTATATAGTGTCTTTCATAAAATTTATCCACAATGGGTATTTGACAGTGATCAAAATCTGAATAATGCGATCAATACCATGCTTGCGATTTTGTTTTTTGCAAATGTGCTTTTGTGCATCTGGAAAAATGTAGACAGGAAAGAGGGAATTTCCATGTGCATTCTTTATCTGTCATCGGGAGCTGTGGCGGCGCCGCTTCTGGCGGCGAATCCTATTGGTGCGAGATGTTTTTACGTATCTTATATTTTTCAGGCGCTGTTGCTGTTGAAGCTTCTCAGATATCTGACAGGCAGATACAGGACAGAGTTGTTCTATCCTATACTGATAACAGGAATGGCGGTCTGTGTTCTGTGTGTGATATATGTAAGAATGTTTTTGGCAATCGGTCAGGTAAACGATTACAGAGCACAATTGATACAGACGGGAATAGAGCAGGAACAGAAGGAAATTGTGCTGCCTGTTCTGCCGTATTCGGAATATTGCTGTCAGACTATACCGCCAAATGAGCGATGGGCAAAACGTTTCAAGAAATTCTATCATATCCCGGAGGATGTGACAGTGAGATTTGAACAAATTCTGGAGTAATGATCTATATGGAAGAAATAAAAAAAGAGCCGGTGACAGTCGGCCTGATCCTGATCAATATTATTGTGTTTCTCGCGGTGGAATGCACCGGCAGTTCACAGAACACGATGCATATGCTGGACTGCGGCGCAGCCTACACACCGATGATCATAGAAGGTGGGGAATATTACCGACTGTTTACCTGCATGTTCCTGCATTTCGGAATCGAACACCTTTTGAATAATATGCTGGTTCTGTTTGTTCTGGGAAGCCGTCTTGAACGTGTAATCGGCAAGATAAAATTTCTGATCATCTATATTGTGGGCGGACTTCTCGGAAATGTGATCTCAGTGCTTGTTGAGCTGAAATCTATGGATTTTGCCGTATCAGCGGGTGCTTCCGGTGCAGTTTTTGCTGTTATGGGAGCGATGATTTATATTGTGATCCGCAACAAAGGATGGCTCGGAGATTTGTCTGCGAGACAGATTCTTGTTATGGCATTTTTTTCTCTTTATTATGGATTTACCAGTACAGGAGTGGACAATACAGCCCACGTTGCAGGACTGGTTTGTGGAATGATGATTTCCATTCTTCTGTATCATCCGAGAGGCAGAAGAATATAAAAGATTGTTCCTTCACCGGGTACACTTTCGACGCGGAGCGTCCCATGGTGTGCTTCGATGATCTGCCGGGTGACAGCAAGCCCGAGACCTGTGCCGCCGGGCTTGTACGTTACGAAAGGAAAAAAGATCTGTTCCGTCTGCTGGGCAGTCATACCACAGCCATTGTCATGGACGGTGATCTGTATTCCATCTGAAACAGCAGAAGCGGCAATCTGGATTTTTCCGTGTGCGTGCTGAATGGCCTCCTGTGCATTGCGGAGAAGATTAAAAAGAGCCTGACGGATTTTTGTCTGATCCAGTTCAAGATGGGGAAGATCCTTAGGGATGTCAGTCTCAAGTACAATGCCCAGATAATCCAGTGCAGGTCGAAAGGTATTGGTAATTCGATCAAGCCACAGGCTTGTATCTGTTGATACGAGAGAGAGATGTCCTGCATTCTGGTACCGGGAAAGTTCATCGAGAAGCTCGCGGATGTAATTCAGATTTTCCATAATGTTGTCCCAGTGTTCGTCCAGACAAAGTTGCGGATGATGGTCGGATAACATCTGTAACTCACTTGTGATAAGAGCGAGGGGGTTACGTATCTCATGTGAGAACATCGAGAGTGTCGACTGAAATTCTTTTTTCTGCTGTTCCAATTTGTTCTTTTCCTGCATAATCTGTCACCTCATGGGAAGTGTATCATCATAAAATACCACAATCAACAAATTTCGTATTGAAAAATTCGCACAAATACGAGACAATATAGTTATTAAACAGTTATTTTTACAGAATTCTGAAGGAGGAATTTATTATGGAAAATTGTATTTTTTGTAAAATCGCGAATGGAGAAATTCCATCCGCTACATTATATGAGGACGAAGACTTCCGCGTGATCCTGGATCTGGGACCGGCTTCTAAGGGACATTCGCTGATTCTTCCGAAATCACATGCCGCCAATATTTATGAACTTCCGGATGAGACCGCAGCGAAAGCAATGGTTCTTGCAAAAAAAATGGCAACAAAGCTCAGAGACGGACTGAACTGTGATGGATTTAACATCGTACAGAACAATGGTGAGATTGCAGGTCAGACAGTTTTTCATTTCCATATGCATCTGATTCCGCGTTATGAAGGCGACCAGGTTGGTCTGACATGGAAACCGGGTGAGCTGACCGATGAAATGAAAGAAGAGATTCTGAGTAAAGTAAAAGCATGAGTCATACAGAATACGTAAGAAAAAATGACAAAATAAAACGAAAGCGTAAATACGAATGACGATTGAGAATTTTAATAAGTTCTATGATGAATATCAAAGATTCTCAGCATATGTTGCATACTGTATCACGAAGGATAAACTTCTGGCAGAAGATATCAGTCAGGAGATTTTCATCACATTATACAAGATGAGGGAAAATCTGGATTATTCAGACCATAAGAAACTGAAAGCACTGGTTTTTCGCGCAACTACAAACAGATGCAACGATTATTTCAGAAAACCCTCCACCAAACAGGAAATGTGTACATTCGACGAAGAGGGTGTGGAAGAGACTCCCGATGAAAGAGGAGACCCGGAAGCACAGCTTCTGCGCATGGAAGAAGAAACTTATCAGAGACTTGTTCTTCGGAAACTCAGAATGAGAAATCCACAGAACTACGATATTTTGATAAAAACCAAGATGCACAGGATTCCGGCCTCGGAAGTTGCTGAGGAATACGGGATCACAACGAACAATGTAAACAACCGTAATCTGCGTTCGAAGGCGTGGATTATAGAAGAACTGGAGAAACTAAGAAGGCAGTCACATTTGTAACTGCCTTCTGTTGCTTACCTGGATAATACACATTCCTCAATAAGAGAAAAGATATGATGAATGGAATCCATCTGTTTGCCACCTGCCATTGCTTCTTCGAAAGTATGACGGTTTTTGTATAACTGATGGATGGTATCGAGGAGCTTTTCATCGGTGATTTCTTCCTCTTCAAGTACCATGCTGAATCCCTGTTTTTCAAAAGAACGGGCATTCAGGATCTGGTCACCGCGGCTCGCATTTGCAGAGAGCGGAATCAGAAGGTTTGGTTTGTGAAGGGCACTGATCTCGCAGATTGCATTGGCGCCTGCACGGGAAATCACAACATCGGACAGTGCGAAGAGATCCGGAAGCTCTTCCTTGATGTATTCGTACTGTACATACCCTTCGGTACCCTTGAGGGACTCGTCCATTTTGCCCTTGCCGCAGAGATGGATGACCTGGAACTCTTTCAGAAGTTCCGGAAGGATCTTGCGGACGTGGTCATTGACAGAGGCTGCACCGAGACTTCCGCCGATCACCATAAGGACCGGTTTGTCGGTAGTAAATCCGCAGAACTGTCTGCCGGCTTCTTTGTCACCTTTCAGAAGTTCCTGACGGATCGGAGTACCGGTGAGGACAGCTTTATCTGCCGGAAGACTGCTGACTGTCTCAGGGAAGTTGCAGCATACTTTGACTGCGGAAGGGATACAGAGCTTGTTGGCAAGACCCGGAGTCATATCTGATTCATGAATAATTGCTGGGATCTTGCATTTTTTTGCAGCGATCACAACCGGGACGGTGACGAAACCGCCCTTGGAAAATACAACGTCAGGTTTCAGTTTCTTAAGGAGCTTCCTGGCTTCGAGGAAACCTTTGAGAACCCTGAACGGATCGGAAAAGTTCTTAGGATCAAAGTAACGTCTGAGTTTGCCTGAGGAGATTCCGTAATAAGGAATTCCCATTTCTTCGATGAGCTTACGCTCAATACCTTCATAGGAACCAATATAGGAAATCTGATATCCGGCAGCTTTGAGTGTCGGGATCAGGGCGATGTTAGGGGTAACGTGGCCGGCAGTACCACCGCCGGTAAGAACAATATGTTTCATAGGGAATTCCTCCTGAAAAATCTTTTTATTAACCATAACTATGAACCACCGGGGCAAAATTGTCAAGGAGAGATAGAGCTGTCGTTTGTGTAAAGTGAGGTAAAAACGGCGGCAGGAGATAGTAAAATGAAAGAAAAGTTTGAACAAGAACAAAAGGATAATCACAATCATATAGAGAATCTGACGATGGACATGCCGGATATGGAAGACGATGAGAAATTCCGGCAGTGGCTTGAGGAGACATACATCAATGAGGCGGAGCTGATTGAGAAATCTCTGCTTGCCGGACAGGAGTATGAGAAAAACCTCGATATCGCAGAAGAGTTGAGTGTCCCCAGAGAAAAATTCTATCAGCGCCTGAAAGAAGAAGGGCTGTATGAAGATGAGGCGGATGACACTTCGGAGGTTTCAAAGAAAGCGGTCAGAGGTGTCGGTACAGAAATCGCCGGAGATGCTGCGGCGAAGAAGAATAATGCTTCTGTGTCAAGGACAGCCGGGGAGAAAATTATTTCTATGGAGGCGAGAACTTCGAAGGAGGCCGGCCGCGCGGAAAATGCAGTTGCGGATAAAGTTGTCTCTATGGAGCCGGAAAGTTCAAAAGAGGCTGGTACCGCAGCATGGGCAACAGAAGGTTACGATTCGCCTGTGAAGACAGAGACAGTAGCAGTGTCTGATATTGAGGTATCGTCGGAGAAAAGTTCAAAGAATGACCGTCCGATCAGAAAGAAGCGGAATTATCTGCGGCTGGGTAAAGTCGCGGGGGTGGCAGGCGTGTGTCTGTTGTGCGTGTTTGCTGCGAGCATGACGGGTGAAGCAAACAGAAATTATTTTATCGAAGGGATTCGATATCTGGCAGGGGATGACACGAGAGTAGTCGTAGGAAATGATGAAGAAAATGAAGATATCAACACAGATGAATATGAGGCTATAGAGGATATAAAGAATAAAATCGGAGTTGAAGTGCCAGAATTCTATTATAGACCGCAGGGCATGAAATTTTATGATTATACAATTGCAGAATCTACTGGTGCTGCGTATATAGAATATCAATATAGAGATACAATGATTGCATTTTATATTGATAAGCAGAATGAATATACTGCAAGTAATATAAATATTATTAAGGGAGAAGAGAATACGATAGATACAATATCGGAGGATGGTGTTAAAATAACTATCAAAGAGATACGGGATAAGGAAGAAGTGCCAACATGTAAGGCAGTGTGGTCAAAAAATGAGGTATCTTATAGTTTGATTGGAAAGATGGAAGTAGAAGATTTGAAAAAAATTGTAGAATATATGAAATTTTAGAGTGATTTTTCGCGATTTCATACGTATATATTATGTAAGGGTATGTTTACATAGTGAAAGGAGTGAGAAATGAGCAGAGGGAAGAAATTACTTGGTCTTCTTATGGCAGTTGGTCTGTCCGTGGGAATGAGTGTGACACCTGTACTGGCTGAAACAACCAGTATTCTGGACACAGTTTCAGAGGAAGAGCTTACAGAGGAGGAAACCACAGAAGATTTTGCAGAGGATACGGAATATTATCCTGCAAGAAGTACAAATCTTAATTGTGGAAATGTGAAAATCCAGAAAGTTTCAGACCATGAATTATCAATCTTTGGATTAACACAATGCCATAAAAAGTGCAGTAAGGTGTACTTGTCACTTTTTCTGGAGAAAAAAACAAATGGAAGCTACAGCACCTATAAGATTTTTGAGTATACTGCCAAAAACGTGACAAGCTTAAGCAAGGAAATTAAAGTTCTTGTTCCAAGTGGCACCTACTACCGTGTACGTGGATACCATGCGGCCAGCAATGATGGCTTAAAGGAATCGGCTTCCACCCTGACACAGGGTATCATGATTAAGTAATTAATCACTCAATGTAACTATTAACCAAAAACAACATTAAAGAGAAAACCAAAAATCAACCAAAAACCAAACTTTTTTAAACCATGTAAAACCAATTAACAAATTATAACTTTAAAAACCTAAGACAAAATCTTTAAACCAAACTATTGCGGGCATCACGTACACCGGAGAATGCAATTAATAAACCGTGTAAACATCCGTTACCTTTCGAAGGGGACGAGGTGCCTGCAGGCTTTTAAAAACCAAACCAAAACCATGTAAGGCAGGGCAGGATTTCAGATCCCGCCCTGTTCTTTTCTTGTATTTCTCCTGTGATTTTACACAAAAATACTGTTAAAAAACAAGTAAATCGTGTATAATGATTACAACAATATATATTTGCGTGATTTTTCAGACAAAGGGGGCTCGCACATGAAGATAACCTTTATTGGGGCAACACACGAAGTAACCGGAAGCTGTTATTATCTGGAAGCTGCCGGTAAGAAGTTTCTTGTAGACTGTGGTATGGAACAGGGACCCGATTATTATGAAAATCAGGAAATACCGGTTAAGGGAAGTGACCTTGATTTTGTGCTTTTGACCCATGCACATATGGATCATTCCGGAAATCTGCCGGCAATCTATGCAAAAGGTTTTCAGGGACCGGTTTATGCGACACAGGCGACCTGCCATCTCTGTGACATTATGCTTCGTGACAGTGCTCACATTCAGATGTTCGAGGCAGAATGGCGAAACCGTAAGGGACGTCGTCAGGGCAAGCCGGAATTTATACCGGCATATACAATGGAGGATGCACTGGGGGTTCTGCAGAATTTTGTTCCGTGTCCATATGAAAAGACGATCACACCGGCGGAAGGTATCCGTGTACGTTTTGTCGATGCCGGACACCTGCTTGGCTCTGCAAGCATTGAAGTGATCATCAACGAAGACGGCAAAGAGAAAAAAATTGTTTTCTCAGGTGACATCGGAAATCTCAATCAGCCGCTGATCAAAGATCCGGTATACCTTCACGATGCCGATTATGTTGTGATGGAATCGACCTACGGTGACAGAAGCCATGGCGACCGTCCGGATTATGTGGGACTTCTGAGTGAAGTGATCCAGAGAACCTTCGACCGCGGAGGAAGCGTCATTATTCCGTCATTTGCGGTAGGACGTACACAGGAGATGCTTTATTTCATTCGCCAGATCAAAGAAGAAGGACGCGTCCATGGACACGACAACTTCAAGGTTTATGTGGACAGTCCGCTGGCAAATGAAGCGACAACCATTTTTAACGAACATATTTATGACTGTTTTGATGAAGAAGCCATGGCACTTGTAAATAAGGGCATCAACCCATTGATGTTCCCGGGACTGAAAACCTCGATCACAAGTGACGATTCCAAAGCAATCAACTTTGACGAAGACTGCAAGGTAATTATTTCTGCGAGCGGTATGTGTGATGCCGGTCGAATCAAACATCACCTGAAACACAATCTGTGGAATCCGAACAACACGATTCTGTTTGTCGGTTATCAGGCAATTGGTACCCTCGGAAGATCACTTCTCGAAGGTGCTACAGAGGTAAAACTTTTCGGTGAGACTGTTTATGTTGGTGCAGAAATTTGCCAGATGCCGGGCATCAGTGGTCATGCGGATGTAAACGGACTGATGACCTGGATCAAATCTTTCAGTCAGAAACCGACAAAAGTTTTTGTTACACATGGTGATGATGAAGTGACGGAAATTTTTGCAAGACGTCTTGAAGAAGAACTTGGACTGGATGCAATGGCACCGTTCAGCGGCACTGTTTTTGACCTCGCAGAAAATGTTTGCATCTATGAAGCACAGGGCATCAAGATCACGAAGGCTGCCGTTTCACCGAAGACTTCGAAAGCTGCACGTGCATTCCAGAAACTGGTTGCTATGGGACAGCGTCTTATGTCTGTTATCCGTAAGAGCGAAGGCATTCCGAACAAAGATCTCGACCGCTTTACAAGAGAAGTGCAGTCATTGTGTGATAAATGGGACCGAGATGATCTGTCATAAAGAATTGTAAATAAAAATCACTATAAAAAGATGCAAAAAACCGGAGAGCCGATGTGGTTCTCCGGTTTTGCAGTTGAATTTAGTTTAAAGCTTCTTTCAGAGCTTTGGAAAGCTGATCCGGACAGGATGTTGGTCTGAATCCGCAGCGGATCCCTTCGAGTCTGCTGATAGCTTCTTTGGCATCCATACCTTCGATCAGTTTGGCTACGCCCTGTGTGTTGCCGGAGCATCCGCCCTGAAATTTTACATCATGAACTTTTCCCTGTTCGTCAATTTCAAATGAGATGGCGCTTGAACAGACGCCGGATGTTTTATATACCATAATATCAACCTCCTTGAGACAGTATAGCAGAAAAGAAGAAAGGCTACAAGTCTGATTCTGATATCCGGGCTTCTTCGAGGTAAAAAAAGTTTCCATATAAACGCAACATTTGGTATAATAAAAAAGAATGTAGAAATTATGAAATAGACAATTTAAAATACAGAAAAAAGACGGGAGAATTTTATTATGAGATGTATTGGTATCATAGGAGCAATGGAAGTAGAGGTTGCAAGCCTCAAAGAGCGCATGCAGGATGTGGAGATCACACGCAAAGCTTCCATGGAATTTTATGCCGGTGTTTTAGAAGGCAAAAAAGTAGTTGTTGTCCGCTCTGGAATCGGTAAAGTAAATGCAGCAATTTGTACACAGATCCTGATTGACGATTTCCATGCAGAAGTCGTGATCAATACAGGTATCGCAGGAAGTCTGAATGCAGATATCAATATCGGCGATATCGTAGTTTCCACAGACCTTATCCATCATGATATGAATGCAGTAGCATTTGGTTATCCGGTAGGTCAGATTCCGCAGATGGATGCATTTTCTTTCCACAGTGATGATGCACTCCGCAAGCTGGCAGTGCAGGCATGTAAAGAAGTCAATCCGGACATCGAAGTATTTGAGGGACGTATCGCATCCGGCGATCAGTTTGTTGCAGATCAGGGTGTAAAAGATTTCGTCGTAAAAGAATTCGGTGCATATGCCGTTGAAATGGAGGGCGCAGCAATCGCTCAGGCAGCATACCTTAACAATGTTCCGTTTCTTGTGATCCGTGCGATCTCCGACAAAGCAGACGGAAGTGCAGAAATGGATTATCCGACATTTGAGGCAATGGCAGCAGAGCACAGCTTCAAACTGACACTTCGCATTCTGAAAGATATCCAGGGCTGATTGCGGCACATTTCGCATAGTCCTGCATACAATGATAGGGACGATGGTAAAGCAGGAGTCTGTCCATGTATTACGACAAGTTTTTACCATTTTATCTGACTTATGCCAGTCCGGCGCTTTATAGCGGAGAACGCATGCAGGAAAGAGAATTTGCCCTGATGAAATCTTATTTTCCGGATACAGCACTCAAAGTGCAGGAAAAAGTAGAAGAAGAATGTGAGCTTCTGGATTATGAAGGAAGCCGGCTTTATGACGAATATCCCGACAGACTGATGATGCGCAGCCTGTGCAGACAGATACGCGAGCAGGTTGCAGGGGAACTTGAACTGCAGGAGATTTCGGATCGCTTTTTAGATGATCTGATCGAAGTGCTTTTGTATCAGGAGATTTCCAGAAAACGCTGCAGACGGCGCAGATGCCGGGGATTCTGACAGGAAGCTTTGTATCACAGACGTACAGTGTGACAGAAAGAAAGACTTATTTTATATGATGACATTACAGGAATTTTTGGAAAAACAATTTGATGAAGAGCTGATGCTTGCAGTCTTAAGCGGTCAGAGAAGTAAGGAAAAAGATGCTCCGTCCCGTGTGCGGATACGCCCGATCGAACTGAAAGGCAGTGTCTGTTATCAGGCATCCTCGACGGTGGGAACGAAGGTACTTCACTCGAATTATACAAAGGAAGAAATCATTTCCTATGTGGCGGCAAACCTTGGCGAAGGCTGTTTCTCACAGCTTCAGACACAGGGAAGATGCGTGGATGGCACGGTTCTGGTCAGCAAAAAAGGCAGGCAGACAATCAAAGTCAAAAAGCATCCGGCGCTGGAACCGGTCAGGATTCAGGCGCACAACCGGGTAAAACAATACATTCTGAAAGAGGGGACAGCGGTTCCGTTTCTTGTGGATCTCGGTGTGATGAACCGCGAGGGCAAAATCCACAATACTTCTTATGACAAATTTAAGCAGATCAACCGTTTTCTGGAATTTATCGAGGATATTCTTCCGGCGCTGTCCAGAGAACGGGAGATCACGATTCTGGATTTCGGATGTGGCAAATCTTATCTGACATTTGCCATGTATTACTATCTGAAAGAACTCAAAGGATACGATGTCAATATCATCGAACTTGATCTGAAAGAAGACGTTATTAAGAAATGTAACGGCCTTGCCGGAAAATACGGCTATGACAAGCTGCATTTTCTGCATGGTGATATCGCGGATTATGAGGGTCTACAGAAGGTCGATATGGTCGTGACGCTCCATGCCTGTGACAAAGCGACAGACTATGCACTTGCAAAAGCTGTCGAGTGGGATGCGCAGGTGATTCTGTCTGTGCCGTGCTGCCAGCATGAGCTGAACAGTCAGATTCACAATGAACTTCTGGAGCCAGTGCTGAAATATGGTATCCTGAAAGAACGTATTTCGGCGCTTCTGACAGATGGTATCCGTGCGGAATTGCTTGAATCGCAAGGATATAGTACACAGATCCTTGAATTTATTGATATGGAACATACCCCGAAGAATCTTCTGATCCGTGCGGTCAAAAATGAAAAAGCTCATTTCCCGAAGGGACTTCCTGCGATGAATGATGCGCTGAACAGCCATCTGACGCTGGAAAAACTGCTTTATCCGGACGGACTGCACTCTGAGAAGGGAGTCTGAAACCATGTTAAAAGCACTGAAAAGGTTTTTGATTCTTCTGGTGATTTTTATACTGGGAGTGGCCGGCACGGTGTTTCTGATGAACAACGAAACGACCGATGACCGTTCGGATATGAATAATCCAACGCTTCCGGAAGTGATGATGGATTTTAACGGAACGCTTGCAAACCGCATGTATGGTTACCGGCAGCCGATGGAAGCAGATTTTGTTCGTGACAGTGTGACACCACTGGATACGACGAAGAAACTGACGATCGCAATCAATCCTTATGATGAAAAGATAAAGAGCCTTTCTTATGAGGTACGTACTTCTGATGGAACCAAGATTGTCGAAAACCGCAAGATCAAAAATCTGGATTCTTCAGGATCGGACGGTTATCTCCGGGCACAGATTGAGATCAATTCCGGGCTTCTGATGAATCAGGAGTACTCTATGCAGCTGACGGTCGATACCAATGATGGGGAAGCCTATTATTATACGCGAGTTGTATCCAGATCCTCTACAAATACGCAGGCGTATGTGAAATTTGCATCTGATTTTGCACAGATGTGTATGGACAAAACTTCGGCAGATAATCTTGCCGCATATCTGGAATCCGCAGATTCAGCGACAACAAATTTTGCATCCGTTTCCATTAAATCACCACTTTCTGTGATAAGCTGGGGTAATTTAAATCCACAGATCACAAAGAAAGGGATACCGGTCATCAAAGAAATCAATGAAACGACCGCAAGTATTTCACTGGAATATGAGATCTGTGCCGCAAATGAAAACGGTGGTGCGGAATACTATAATGTAACAGATTTTTACCGTCTGCGTTATTCGGAGGACCGTATCCGTCTGCTCGATTTTGAGAGGTCCGCAGGACAGGTATTTGACCCGAAACAGTCGGTAATCACGGATGACGGGCTGCTTCTCGGAGCCCGAAACAAAAATGTGACATATCTTACAAATACAGAGGGAAGTATGACGGCTTTTGTGCAGGAAGGGGCGCTCTGGACTTACACGCAGAATAACGGCAAGTTTGCGCAGGTGTTTGATTTCCGTAAGGCGGCAAAAGGAGATTTCCGCGATTCACGCACGGAACATGACATTAAGCTTCTGAGCGTGGAAGACGACGGCGATGTCAATTTTATGGTCTATGGTTACATGAACCGCGGAAGCCATGAAGGTTACTGCGGAGCCGGAATCTATCATTACAATCATGATCAGAATGTAGTTGAGGAGAAAGTATTTATTCCGACGACAGAGTCGTTTGAGTTTTTGAAATCCGATTTCGGTACATTGAGTTATGTAAACAAGAAAAACCAGCTGTTCCTGCTTCTTTCCGGAAGTCTTTACCAGATCAATATCGATGACAGTGATTATAAAGTTCTGGCGGAAAATATCGACAGTAATCAGTTCGCCGTGTCTGAGACAAATGCGCACGCGGCATGGCGCATTGTGGATGGTGAGCAGACAGGACAGATAGAATACATTGATTTTGATTCACTGAAGACGAGAAATGATATACCGGATGCCTCGCAGCAGCTCCGTGTGCTTGGCTTTATGAATGAAGATCTGATTTACGGAAATGTACTTGACGGGGACAGTCTTACTGATGAAAACGGGCATACGGTCGACGGAATCACATCTATAAAGATTGAGGATTTTGACGGAAATATCAAAAAAGAGTATCATCAGGATGGATATTATATTACAGACGTGACGGTCGGAAGTTCTATGATGGAATTTAACCTGTCAGAAAAGAACGGAAATGCGTACGTCGTCAAGAGTAAAGACAACATCATGAACAACAAAGAAACTTCGGCGGATCTGGTTTCTGTGGAGCAGACAAGCACGACACGTCAGGGTGTTATCGTCAAACTGGTATTCACTGACAAACCGGAGGCAGATGAACCGCTGATTCTTACTGCCAAAATAAAAAACGGCAACGAGAACATTGTTCAGGTCGAAGTGGACAAGAGCCAGCTCGGAAACGTTTATTATGTATATGCCCGCGGTGGACTGGACAGTGTGTGGACTGATCCGGCACAGGCAGTACTGCAGGCAGACAGCCGGACCGGCGTGGTTTTGAACCGGGCGCAGCAATATGTCTGGGAACGTGGAAATATAAAAACACAGCTTACGCTTAATACGGAGGATGTTCCTGAGGTCATCCGAAGTGGTTCATGGGATAAAGGCAAGCTACAGGAAGGTCTGGGAGATTCCGGAACCGTGATCGACCTTACCGGATGCAGTCTGGAAAATGTCCTTTATGAGATCAGTGCACAGCGTGCAGTTATAGCAAAAACCGGTGCAGATACCAGTGTCGTGATCGTCGGATATGACGCATACAATACATGGCTTCTGGATCCTGCGACAGGCAAAGTCAGCCCGTATGGAATGAACGACAGTACCGCTCTTTTCCAGCAGGCGGGTAATGTGTTTATTTCTTATCTTGATAATCAAAAATAATTTTACAGGGGGACAGGCTTATGTTAAGCAAAGGCATCGCAAAACTTGTACAGTATGGAGTTGAGTCAGGACTGGTTCCGGAGTGTGAAAAAAATTACACAACAAACCTTCTTCTGGATGTATTTCACGAAGATGAATACACCGAGCCGGAGGAGAAATTTTCCGGTGTGGATCTGGAAGAAACTCTGAATGAACTTCTGGATGAAGCAGTAAAGAGAGGACTGATCGAAGACAGTGTGGTTTACCGTGATCTCTTTGACACCAGACTGATGAATTGCCTGATGCCCCGTCCGGCACAGGTTCAGAAAGAGTTCTGGGACAGATATCAGGATGATCCGCAGAAAGCAACGGATTATTTTTACAAACTGAGCCAGGACAGCAATTATATCCGCTGTTATCGTGTAAAGAAAGATCAGAAATGGAAAGTGGACAGCCCGTATGGAGAAATCGATATCACGATCAATCTTTCCAAACCGGAAAAAGATCCGAAAGCGATCGCAGCAGCAAAGAATGTCAAAGCAAGCAGTTATCCGAAATGTCTGCTCTGCCCGGAAAACGAGGGATACGCAGGCCGTGTTAATCATCCGGCGAGACAGAACCACAGAATCATTCCGATCACGATCAATGATACACCATGGGGATTCCAGTATTCTCCATATGTATATTACAATGAACACTGTATTGTGTTTAACAGCAAGCATACCCCGATGAAGATTGAGAGAAATGCATTTATCAAACTGTTTGATTTTGTCAAACTGTTCCCGCATTATTTCCTTGGTTCCAATGCGGATCTTCCGATTGTTGGCGGCTCCATTCTGAGCCATGATCATTTTCAGGGTGGTCATTATACATTTGCAATGGCAAAAGCTCCGATCGAGAAACATGTGACAATCCCGGGTTATGAGGATGTAGAGGCTGGCATCGTTAAGTGGCCGCTGTCTGTGCTTCGTATCCGCCATAAAGACTCTGACCGTCTGGTCGATCTTGCGACACATGTACTGGAAGTGTGGAGAGGCTATACCGATGAAGCTGCATTTATTTTTGCAGAGACAGACGGCGAACCGCACAACACGATTACTCCGATCGCGCGTAAAGTCGGTGATATATATGAACTGGATCTGACGCTTCGAAACAACATCACGACCGAGGAAAATCCGCTCGGTGTGTATCATCCGCATGCACAGTATCATCACATCAAGAAAGAAAATATCGGCCTCATCGAGGTTATGGGACTTGCGGTACTTCCGGCACGACTGAAAGAAGAACTGGAGCTTCTCGAAGAATACATTCTGGAAGGCAAAGATATTGCTTCAAACGAAAAGATCGAGAAACATGCGGCATGGGCGGCAGAAGTGCTCTCGAAATACAAGGACATCAACAAGGACAACATCCATGAAATCCTCCGGAAAGAGGTCGGCAATGTGTTTGTACATGTACTCGAAGATGCCGGTGTATACAAATGCACACCAGAAGGCAGAGAAGCATTTATGAGATTCATCGAGACATTATAATTACATAGTGTAAAAGCATCAGAAAGTGGAACCCGAAAGAAATTTCGGGTTCTTTTTGTATATATTCAGAAAAAATTTTACATCCATGCAACAAAACCATGCTAAAATGACACTAATATACAGATGCATCAAACAGAACACAGAACCGGCGGGGGCCGGGCAGAAACAGAGGTGAAACATGGACGATTTAAAAAAACCTGAAGTATTTGCCGCATATTATGAAAAGGTGTACCGGGAGTTGTATTATTTTGCTCTTCACACCTTGAAGAATCCGCAGGATGCAGAGGACGCCGTGAGCGAGACGGTGACGGATGCGTTTGCAGCGGTGGAGAAGCTGCGTGATAATGAGAAATTCCGGGCATGGATTTTTCAGATACTGTCCAATAAATGCAGGCGCAAACTAAAAGAATATACGCAGAAGACGGTCGAACTGCCGGATGACCTGCCAGCAGGTGATACTACGGAAGAGAGCCTGCAGGTGCGAGAGGCACTGGATCGTCTGGAGGAAACAGAACGTCAGATCATCTGCCTCAATGTCGTAGGCGGATTCAAGAGCCATGAAATCGGAGAAATGATGCAGATGAACCACAATACGGTCCGTTCGCGGATCAGCCGCGGACTGAATAAGATGAAAGAATTTCTTGCATAGAAAGGAGGCAGCAATATGGATGACAGAGAATTGATGGATAAGATCAGGAAATCAATGGAAGACACCTCGGTTCCGGAATCCCTGAAACCGGAGAATATACAGAAAATGCTCGAAGAGCAGAGCGAAAATCAGCAGCCAAATGAAGCAGCTCGGACGGAGAAAGACGATCAGCCAAAAGACACCACCACACGCAGATTCTGGAATGCCAGAACTTCCCGCTATATCGGCGCTGCAGCAGCGGCAGTCGTTGTAATTGCGGCACTTGGGATTACTCCGGGGCTGCTCAAGACGCATACCGAGGCAAAGCCAGGAGACACAACATACACAGCAAGTAATGATACTCAGACACTGGAGAGCACTGAAGAGACGACACGTAATGGTGCACAGACCGCCTCAGAGACTACCAATGAAACTGCACTGGCACAGGCAGATATTCAAAGTGCCGAAGAATCCGACAAAGCTGCACCGGAAACAACTGAACCTGTCAAAGTCGCGCAGGCGACAGATCCGGTCTCGGGCATTGTCCATATGGACAGCTATGATGACCTGTATAACATGCTCAAAGAATGGAATGAAAACCCGACTACCAGTAACGATGCCCGTGTAATGACAATCGAAGAATCGGCCGACACTGGAAGCGCAAATACAGTGGCAGCATCAGATATGGCGTCATCGGATGCAGCTTCCCCGGACAGTGTAATTGCTACGTATCCTGAGGGCGAAACTGATTCTGATTTCAGTTATGATGAAAAATCGGATCCGGGTGATTATTCATCCACCAACACACAGGAAGAAACGGTCGATGAAGCAGATATCGTAAAGACAGACGGAACCTGTATTTATGCGATGGACAGCAAGGGTACAGTTCGAATTGTAGATGCAGCATCCATGAAACTGGTCGGCGCGATTAACGGCGAAAACAGCGCCGATTACAAAGAAATGTATGTGGAAGGAAGCTGTCTGCAGTTAATCCGCCAGCAGATAGAATACGTCACTTATAAAGGAGAACTGAAGCTTCCGTCAACGAGTGATGAGGACTCAGACAACGACAGTACGCAGTCAGTACGCTCAAGCTACAGCATGCCGGTGACGACAGTTTCGGTTTTGACATACGATATATCGGACAGAACCGCTCCGAAACTGACAGGAACCTATCAGCAGGACGGTTCCTATCTCTCATCCAGACGAAGCAACAGTTATCTGTATCTCTTTACTTCCTATGCGCCGGATGCGGGAAATAATGCAGATCAGTTAGAGTATTATGTCCCGAGAAGCGGACAGGAATATATCGCATACGATCATATCTACCTGCCGGAGCAGGAGGGGGCGGATGATTTTTCCTACAATGGAAAGGCATATCTGGTTTCCGGCGCAGTGGCAGTTGGGACACCGGATCAGGCTTCTGATATCATGGCGGTTGTCAGTGGTGCAGAAACCTTCTACGTGAGCGAAAACAATATTTATTCCGCAGTACCGACCTGGAACGAAAAAGAGACCCGTACAGAACTTGTACGCATTGGTTATGCAGACGGCAAATTCACGGACGGAAGCACCGGCTCCGTCGCAGGAGAGCTCAATGACAACTTTTCATTAGACGAATACGCAGATCATCTCCGCGTGGTAACGACTGTGGAATCCTGGAGTTCCGATTACAGTGATTTTTCACGGAGCAACAGCCTGTATGTGCTGGATTCTTCAATGAAAACAGTTGGTAAGATCGAGAATCTTGCAGAAGGTGAAGAAATCAAATCTGCCCGCTTTATGGGGGAGACCGGGTATTTTGTCACATACAAAAACACAGACCCGCTTTTCTCCGTCGATCTTTCAGACCCGGAAAATCCGAAAGTGCTCGGTGAGCTGAAAATTACCGGATTTTCCTCTTACCTGCACTTCTATGGCGAAAACAAGCTGCTCGGAATCGGATGGGAGACAGATCCGGATACCGGAAATACGATTGGAATGAAATGCTCAATGTTTGACATCAGCGATCCGTCCGATGTAAAAGAGACTGACCGTTTTGTACTGAAGGACGTTTCTTTCTGTGATGCACTTACAAATTACCGTTCAATCCTGGCTGCACCGAAGAAAGGCCTGTTTGGTTTTGCCTACGGTATGTACGGAAGCAATTCGGATATCTATGATTCAAGTGAAAACTTCTATTATAGTATATTCTCCTTTGATGAAGAAGATGGTTTTGTTCCGAACGCTTATGTGAAGATGAACGACTGTGGCCTTTTTGACGACGGGATGGAATGGCAGGACTACCGTACTGCACGCGGTATTTATATCAAAGATAATTTTTACCTTGTGACCGAGAAAGGAATTGCTTCCTATAATATAGCGGATGATTATTCTGCTGCCGGAATCCTTAAGTGGAACGAATAAAAACAGCGGTTCTCCCTGATTTACTCCTTGCAGGAATCCGTTGAATAGTCTATACTAGAAATCAATTGGATGAGAAATGAATAAACAGAGAGGTATAGATTATGAAGCTCACAACGGTAAAAGAAATTTATAAAAACAGAGAAGCATACCTGAACAAAGAGGTATCCGTAGGAGGATGGGTACGAAGTGTACGTGGATCCAAGGCATTTGGATTTATCGTACTTCATGACGGTACTTTTTTTGAGACTCTGCAGGTCGTATATCATGACAACATGCCAAACTTTGCAGAGATCAGCAAATTAAATGTTGGTGCTGCGATCATTGTCAAAGGTACACTGGTTCCGACACCGGAAGCAAAACAGCCATTCGAAATTCAGGCAGAAGAAGTACAGGTAGAGGGTGCATCTGCTCCGGACTATCCGCTTCAGAAAAAACGCCATACACTGGAATACTTAAGAACCATGACACATTTAAGACCGAGAACCAACACTTTCCAGGCAGTGTTCCGTGTACGTTCTCTTTGCGCATATGCGATCCACAAATTCTTCCAGGAGAAGGGATTTGTATATGTACACACTCCACTGATCACAGGAAGTGACTGTGAGGGTGCAGGAGAGATGTTCCAGGTTACTACACTTGACATGAAAAATCCTCCGATGAATGAGGATGGTACTGTAGACTACAGCCAGGATTTCTTTGGCAAAGAGACCAACCTTACTGTAAGCGGTCAGCTCAACGGTGAGACTTATGCACAGGCATTCCGTAATATCTACACATTCGGACCGACTTTCCGTGCTGAGAACTCCAACACGACACGTCATGCAGCAGAGTTCTGGATGATCGAGCCGGAATGTGCATTTGCAGATCTGGATGATAACATGGACCTTGCAGAAGAGATGCTGAAATACGTGATCCGTTATGTCCTTGAGAATGCTCCGGAGGAAATGAACTTCTTTAATTCCTTCATCGACAAGGGACTTCTGGATCGTCTGAACCATGTAGTAAATTCTGAATTTGGTCATGTAACTTACACAGAAGCAATTGAACTTCTGGAGAAAAACAACGACAAATTCGATTACAAAGTATTCTGGGGCTGTGACCTTCAGACAGAGCATGAGCGCTATCTGACAGAGCAGATCTTTAAGAAACCGGTATTTGTTACCGATTATCCGAAGGAAATCAAGGCATTCTATATGAAACAGAACGAAGACGGCAAGACCGTTGCCGCTATGGACTGCCTTGTTCCTGGAATCGGCGAGATTATCGGCGGAAGCCAGAGAGAGGATGATTATGACAAGCTGAAAGCCCGTATGGATGAGATGGGGCTGAAGGCTGAGGAGTATCAGTTCTACATGGATCTGCGTAAATACGGTTCTACCCGTCATTCCGGATTCGGACTTGGATTTGAGCGCTGCGTAATGTACCTGACAGGTATGGGCAACATCCGTGACGTCATTCCATTCCCGAGAACAGTAAACAACTGCGATTTATAAGGAGTAGTTTTGCATGATAAGATTTATTCATCTTTCTGATGTGCATTTGGGCGCAGTTCCTGACCGGGGCTGCCCCTGGAGCCACGAGAGAGAAGAAGAAATCTGGGAAACATTCCGCCGGGTTATTGCGGGTATCCGCAAGAATCCGGTGGATTTGTTGTTTATAGCCGGAGATCTTTTTCACCGGCAGCCACTGCTTGGCCAGCTTCGACAGGTCAATGAATGGTTTGCCGCGATTCCGGAAACCAGAATCTTTCTTATGGCAGGAGACCATGATTACATAAAAGAGGACTCTTTTTACAGGAAATTCCGCTGGGCAACGAATGTCACATTTTTTGACACGGAAGAACAGCGCTGTGTGGAGATTCCGGAAAAAAATATATTTGTCTACGGCCTGAGCTTCGAACACAAAGAAGTGCGGTCTCCGCTGTATGATGAGTGGAAGCCGGTTAACAAACCGGGATTCCATGTGCTTCTTGCACATGGCGGAGATTTAAGCTGCTGTCCGATGGATTTTACCGGACTTGCAGCGGCCGGTTTTGATTATGTCGCGCTTGGGCATTCTCATAAGCCGCATACAGTCTGCCGTGACAAGATTGCCTATTCCGGCTCGCTGGAGCCACTGGATCGTAATGATCTTGGCAAACACGGCTATATTCAGGGAGAATATGAGGACGGCAATGTGAAAGTACGTCTTGTGCCGTGTGCGAACCGTTCCTATCAGAATCTCGTTCTGAATGTAGACAGAGATACGACGCAGTATAAGCTTGAAGAAATGCTGCGAAGTGAAGTGATGCGCCGTGGCGGCAGAAACATATACCGCCTTATTCTGAAAGGCCGGGTTTCTCCGGACAATGTACTGCTGACCGAACGGTTGCATGGACTGGGCAATATTGTTGAGATTATGGACGAATCCAGACCGGCATACAATATAGAGGAACTTTACCGACAGTATCGAGGAACGTTGATCGGTGATTATATAAACAAATTTCTGAACAAAGATCTGACCGTTGTAGAAAAGAAGGCCCTGTATTACGGATTGCAGGCCCTCTTAAGTACACAGGTTCTGACAGATGACAGGAAACGATTATGAAAATCAGACAGATAGAAATCAAGGATTTCGGATCAATAAAAAACAAAACACTGAAATTTACATCCGGTCTGAATGTACTGTACGATGAAAAAGAACAGATGCGGGAGGAAGTACGCACATTTATAGAAAAAATGCTTTTTGGCAATGCAGAATTTCCATATGCCGGTGTTCTCTGGTTTGAAAGCGGCGGAAGAAATTACCGTCTGACACGTGATCTGCACCGGGAGACTCCGTACAGCGAGCTTCTCTGTGAAACAAGCGGAGAGCTGATGGATGCGGACCGGATCAGCGATTCAAAGGTAGCTCAGGGAATCAGCGAATCCGTTTTTGAGAATGCAATCTGTATTGCACCCCTTAAAGGCAACACCGGATCAGAGATCGTACGTGAGGTGCAGCGACAGATTGCGGGATTCCAGTGGAGCGCGGACAGGACAGTGGATCTTCGCCGTACTTCTCAGAGACTTAAGATGACCCGTAAAGGATATCAGGTGCAGGTAGAGCGCCGCAAAAAGGCAGATCAGCTTGAAAGAGGCAAAGTAAGCACGGCGATTCGCCGCCTGCGCGAAGAAATCAGCGATCTGGAGGATCAGAAGCAGCAGATTGGAGAGCAGCAGAGTGCGCTTAAGACAAGTGGAGACAGCAATGGCTTCCAGATGCTGGATGGACGTATCAGTGAACTGGAAAAAAAGAACCGCACGCAGATCATTATAATGTGCGCTACCGTTATTGCCGTTTTTTCAGCAGCAATTTATATGGGAATGAACATGCAGACAATGGTTCCGGCAGTCCTGGTGGGAATTGCGGGAGCGCTTGTCTTTATGGCAGAGACTAATTTTGAGATGCGTACCGTGCGCGAGCTGGAAAAACGTAAACGTATGAAGAGCAGATGGCTGGCGAAGCAGAATAAGCTTCAGGACGGCAGGAATGAACTGGATGATGAGCTTCACGAAAAGAATACGGCACTTGCCAATCTGACAGAGGAACTTCAGGAGATGGAAGAATATGCATATCTTCCTCTGATAGATGAGATAGAGATCGATTCTATTAATTATGCAATGGATACGATCGAGAAATTATCTGCCAGAATCTATGAGAAGACAGGAAACCGTCTGGTTGAGACCATGTCAGAGATTCTCCGCGGAATCACAGGTGGAGCGTGCAGAGAGCTTTTGATTGATGAAGACTTCCATATCCGCGTAGATACGGGAAGTGATCTTGTATCGATAGAGAATCTCCGGCTGATCACAGTAGGACAGATATATCTTTCTCTTCGCCTTGCCATGGGTGAGATCCTGTGCGGTGCTGAGAAGCTTCCTGTACTGCTGGAAGAAATGTTTGGCGCATATGATCTTGAAAATGCTGCTCAGACTGTTACATGGCTTACCGGAGATCAGAGACAGGTGATCGTAAGTACCGGTAAGAAAAAAGAATTAGAAATATTGAAGAATACAGGCATTGCCTGCAATACAATAACGATATGACAATAAAGAAAACCCCTGTGGAAGAGATTCCGCAGGGGTTTTCTGTCGTCAAATATCCAGCTGCATAAACTGCTGACCGGGATATCTGAAAAATTATTTTTCGTACTGAGCCATATAGTTGTTAACGCAACGTTTGATTCTGTCTGCAGGATTCAGAAGGTGGCTGACAGACATATCATGATTCAACGTATCAATGATCAGTGCGATATATTTGCTCATATCGCATGTGATGTAATACGGTTTGGAGAGAAGTTCCGGTGTCTGATAAACAAGGTTTGTAGTAAGAAGTTTATCAAAGATACCGTTCTGGTAAGCTTCGTCAAACTTTTCCATTCCTTCGGTGAAGAGACCGAAAGTGGTACAGATAAAGATCTTGCCGGCGCCGCGTTTCTTAAGAAGAGATGCGATCTCAAGGATGCTCTTACCGGAAGAAATCATATCATCGATCAAGATGACATCTTTGCCTTCAAGTTTTGGTCCGAGGAACTCGTAAGCTGCGATCGGATGACGGCCTTTGACCATTTTGCTGTAGTCAAGACGGCGGTAGTACATACCCATGTCCACACCAAGGACGTTGGCAAGATAGATGGCTCTGCGCATGCTTCCCTCGTCCGGGCTGATGATCATGAAATGGTCATTGTCAATATGAAGACCTTCCACATTGTGGAGAAGGGCTTTTATAAACTGATATGACGGCTGGATCGTCTCGAATCCGTGAAGAGGAGTTGCGTTCTGTACACGGGCATCGTGTGCATCAAATGTAATGATATTCTCTACACCCATGCCGGTGAGCTCCTGAAGTGCGGAAGCACAGTCGAGAGATTCGCGGCCGACACGTTTGCTCTGGCGGCTTTCATAGAGATACGGCATGATGACATTGATTCTGCGGGCTTTGCCGCCGATTGCAGCAATGGCACGCTTCAGATCCTGGAAGTGATCATCCGGGGACATCAGGTTTGTGAAACCGCTGATTCTGTAGGAAAGACTGTGGTTGCATACATCCACCATAAGGTAAATATCGTCACCACGGACGGATTCACCGATCTCACCTTTACCTTCACCGGAACCAAAACGTGGTGTTTTGACATCAACGATGTAAGAATCACGTCTGTATCCCTCAAATGCAAAAGAATCTAATTCAGGGCTGATGCGTTCTTTTCTCCATTGTACAAGCCACTCGTCAACTTTCTCGCCAAGTGGGCGGCAACTCTGGAGGGGAATCAGTCCAAGTCTGCCTACCGGAAGTGTTGTCAGTTCTTTGCTGTTAAGCTGTGCCATCGTTTATTTTCCTCCTAAAAATATTTTCTGGATTCGGATATCTTTGCCAATAAGTTTCAACATCTGATAATTGCTTGCTATCCGGGAAAAAGTTCTCTCGGAATAGGTGGCTGAAAAGTCTTCCAGTTTCAGGTTCGTCGAAATGATCGTGGATTTGCGGCGTGCGATACGCTCGTTAATACACAGGAACAGTTGCGACGAAACAAAACTGTTGGTCAGTTCAGTCCCGAGATCATCTATAATAAGAAGATCGCAGTTAAAAATAAAATCATCGCCCATATCTGTCTCAGGCTTCTTCGAGAAAGCTGTCTGCGCCAGACGGTCAAACAGGTCAAACGCAGAAAAGTAAAGAACACAATGTGCGCTTTCGAGAAGTGCATTGGCTATGCAGTGGGAGAGGAAGGTCTTTCCGACTCCGGTGCTGCCGTACAGAAACAGATTTTGTGAGCGTGTATCAAAATCCCGGACAAAGTTTACTGCGGCATCGTAAGCGCGTTTGGCGGTCTCGCGGGCAGTCAGTCCGGTAGCTTCATTTTTTATTGTATCAGAATACCAGTCAAAAGAAAAGTGTTCAAAGTTCTCTTTTTTGAGAATCTCGGTGAGATTGGACTGTGTATAGAGCAATTCAATCTCGGCTTTCTTAAAACAGGAACATTTCTGACCGTCAGCATACCCCGTGTCCTGACAGAACGGACAGAAGTAATGAGGTTCGAGATAGTCCTCGGAAAAACCGTTCTTTTTGAGAAGAGAACGACGTTCGGCGGAAAGCGCAGCCACATCTTTCTTAAGGTCGTCGACAGATCCAGGCTCACCCTGAAGCAGAGAACGTGCTTTCTGCGCGCTTAAAGCTGCTACTTCACTGTCAATCTCCAGAAGCCTCGGCACACGTGCAAAAGCCTCGGCACGGCGTTCTTCAAGGTCATGCTGTACTTGAGACTGGCGGCGGTTATACTCTCTCATGATAATATCGTACTGAAAATTCTGCAGTGCCACGGTTTTCTCCTTTTACTGGTTCAGCAGGTGCTTTTCGTATTCGTCGAAGTTATATTCACGCTGCTGGAAATTGTTGAATCGGTTGTTGGATGCCGGTGCCGGACGGGTGTTGCGTGCTGACTTTTTTTCCTGACGCTTTTTTTTGTGGGCACTGTCCAGAGAACGAATGTCGTCCATCGTGCGGACTTCCTTCTGCTTCCAGCCTTCAAGAATCTTGTCAGTGTACTGGAAACTTGCCTGACCGGTCTGGAGGACGGTGCGGTTACATGCCTCCTGAATGATCTCCATGGAAAAACCATAGGTCTTGAGCCAAGTGTCCATCAATGTGATCTCTGTTTCGACCGGATTACGGTTGGTGATGCCCAGTGCTTTCAGGATAGAAAAATAATCCTTATTATATCTGGAACCGGACTGCTTCGCTTCTTCGACGGAGGTGATGCTCTCCTCGGCCCATGCAAGGGCAACCTTTTCGATGTAGCGGATGCTCTTGTGATTGTGGCCGACACAGTACTCGATCAGATAGTCGATCAGGTCTACGGACATGCCGAGGCCATCATAGAAAAATAAAAGCTTTTGAACCTCTGTAGGAGAGAGGGTCTTTCCGAGATACTGTTCAGCGACATAGAGAAGCTGGATAATGTCTTCGTTTTGTTTGAGTTCGCTTACACGCTCCGGAGTAAGCGCTTCCGGGCGGGCAGAAGACGGCTTTGCAGATGCTTCGGCCGAAACCGGTTCAGAAGTACCGCTGATCTCCGCGGCAGCGGTGTCAGAAGACGCGCCGGAGGGGGAAAGCAGGGCAATCCCGCACAATTTATTATTGTCTGTAAAATCAAGAGTCAGAAGCTCCTGCTTTGCCCAGTATTTCAGTGCGCGGAGAATGTCGCGCTCTGTACAGAGAAGCCGGTCAGCCATCTGCTCCAGACTGAAAGAAACCGGAGCACTGGAAAGGGCACGTAAAAGATAGATATAAACTTTTACAAATTCTCCATTGGCCTCCGGCATATAATTGTCGATAAATGTATTGGGTAATATTGTTACCTCCGGGTGGGAGGTGTTATGTAATGTGATCATTGACATGATAGATCGCTCGCTTTCTAAACGAAAATATCTGCGTGAACAGACATTACGGATACCGCACAAACTGCGGTATATCTGGAACACTAGGATTATAGCACAAGATTTTTGAAATGAGAATAGGGTATTTTTCCGCAGGAGATTTCCACAAAGAAATGTGGATAATGTGGATAATGTGGAAATCGATTTTTGTCGTAAATTATTTGTAACCTCATAAAATGACGAAGTTTGTTGTATTTCCGCGAAAATTGCAATAACTCGACAGGATATTATGTAAAGTAAAATGGCAGAAAAAATCCACATGCCATACACGGTAAAAAATGTGTATAAACATGTGGATAATGTGGATAACTTATTTGCCAAGGAGCTGTTCGCCAATGTTTACAACGTCTCCGGCACCCATAGTTATCAACAGGTCACCCTGTGTACAATTCTCGAGTAAAAAGTTTTCAATCTCATCGAAAGTCGGGAAATATTCGCACGGAGTGCCGAGTTCCCGGATCTGTTTCTGAAGATCAGCGGAGGAGATGCCGAGGTTATCGGTCTCACGGGCTGCATAAATATCTGCAAGGACTACGTGGTCTGCAAGTGTCAGAGCCTTTGCAAATTCCGGAAGCAGAGCTTTCGTACGTGTATAAGTGTGAGGCTGGAAAACACACCAGATTTTTTTGTGTGGATAATTATTTGCTGCATGAAGTGTAGCCTCGATCTCGGTCGGATGATGTGCATAGTCATCGATGATGGTGACTTCACCGACTTTGCCTTTGTACTGGAAACGACGGTCTGTACCGCCGAAATCTTTCAGTCCGGCAAAGATCACTTCATTGTCAAGACCAAGAAGTCTTCCTGCTGCGATAGAAGCAAGGGCATTGGATACGTTGTGGATGCCCGGTACTTTCAGAGAACAGATACCGATATCCGTACCATTATGAAGAACGTGGAACGTCGGATGTCCGAATTCGTCATAAGTGATATCCGAAGCGCTGTATTCAGCATCGTGCTCAAGACCGTAGGTGATTACTTTACATGGAAGATTTTCGGCAACCATTTCGTATTTTGGTGTGTCTGCGTTGATGATGAGTGCACCGTCGGCCGGAAGAAGCTCGGCAAATTTACGGAAAGAATGACGGATGTCATCAATATCCTTAAAGAAATCCAGATGGTCGGCATCCATATTTAAAATGATTCCAAGCGTCGGGAAAAAGCTGAGGAAGCTGTTGGTGTATTCACATGCTTCTGTCAGGAAAGTCTCGGACTGTCCGACGCGGATATTGCCGCCGATCGCCGGAAGGATACCGCCGACGCTGATCGTCGGGTCGCATTCACCCTTCAGAAGAATGTGTGACAACATGGAAGTAGTTGTGGTCTTTCCATGCGTGCCGGCAACTGCAATAGAAGTGTCGTAGTTGCGCATGATCTGTCCGAGAAGCTGAGCTCTTGTCAGCATCGGGAGACCTTTTTGCTTTGCACATGCAAATTCCGGGTTGTCCGGATGGATGGCAGCTGTATAAACAACAACCTGAACAGAATCGGAAATGTTGGAAGCGCGCTGACCGTAGTAGACCTTTGCACCTTTGCTTTCCAGAAGACTGGTCAGGGGGCTTTTCTTGGAGTCAGAACCGGAAATTGTGAAACCCTCTTCCAGAAGTATTTCAGCAAGTCCGCTCATACTGATGCCGCCAATACCGATAAAATGGATAGAGAGCGGTTTATGGAAGTCTATCTGATACATAATATAATCTCCTTATCTTTAATATTTCTATTATAACGCGGTCGGCTAAAAATGAAAAGTGTTACTTTTGGGGGTATTACTGTGCATTTGTTCTGAAACAGAATGACAAAAATTGTCGAAAATGCACATGAAAACAAACATATTGAAACAGTATGAAACAAAAACGTGTGCAATAGATATAAAAAAATCGAAATACTCACAAATGATTTGTAAAAAATGTTCACTAATATTGGGAAGTATGGTATAATGGAACATCATAATATACAAGAGGTGATTGCGTGATGATGAAGAAAGAAATGATTGCCATGCTTTTGGCTGGCGGTCAGGGCAGCAGACTGGGCGTATTGACACAAAAAGTAGCAAAACCAGCAGTCGCTTTTGGAGGGAAATATCGTATTATTGATTTTCCGTTGAGTAACTGTATTAATTCAGGAATCGATACAGTCGGTGTTCTGACACAGTATCAGCCACTACGGCTGAACACCCATATCGGCATTGGTATTCCGTGGGATCTGGACAGAAACGAAGGCGGCGTGACCGTACTTCCTCCATATGAAAAGAGTACCAACAGCGAATGGTATACCGGAACGGCCAATGCGATTTTTCAGAATCTGGATTATATGCAGCAGTACAATCCGGATTATGTACTGATTCTCTCGGGAGATCATATTTATAAAATGGATTACGAAGTCATGCTGGATTATCACAAGGCAAATAAGGCAGATGTAACGATTGCCTGTATGCCGGTTCCGATAGAAGAAGCAAGCCGCTTCGGGATCATGGTTACAGATGAGACAGGGCGTGTGACGGAGTTTGAGGAGAAACCGGAGAAACCAAGCAGCAACCTTGCTTCCATGGGTATCTACATATTCAGCTGGCCGGTGCTCAAAGAAGCACTGATCGCACTGAAAGACCAAAGTAATTGCGATTTTGGCAAGCATATCCTTCCTTATTGTAAAGATAAAGGACAGAGGCTGTTTGCCTACGAATATAATGGCTACTGGAAAGATGTCGGTACACTGGGATCTTACTGGGAAGCAAATATGGAACTGATCGATATCATTCCGGAATTCAATCTGTACGAAGAATTCTGGAAAATCTATACAAAGGGAGACATCATTCCGCCGCAGTATATTGCAGGGGATGCAGTGACGGACCAGTGCCTGATCGGAGAAGGCGCCGAGATCTATGGTGAAGTACACCATTCCGTGATCGGACCGAACGTAGTGATCGGCAGGGGCACCGTCGTGAGGGATTCGATCATCATGCGTAATTCACAGATCGGAGAAGATACCGTCCTTGATAAGGCAATCGTAGCAGAGGATGTTGTAATCGGAAATAAAGTTACACTGGGCTTCGGAGAAGAAGCTGCAAACGTATTGAAACCGGCAGTTTATGCATTTGGTCTGGCGACAGTCGGAGAACGAAGTGTAATTCCTGATAATGTACAAATAGGCAGAAACACTGCCATATCCGGAGTGACTACAGCAGAAGATTATCCGGGAGGAATCCTGGAGAGCGGACAGGTGATCAAAGCAAAGGATGGTGAGCAGGCATGAGAGCAATAGGTATTATTCTGGCTGGCGGAAACAACAGCCGCATGAGAGAACTGTCGGACAAGAGAGCTATCGCGGCAATGCCTGTAGCGGGAAGCTACCGCAGCATTGATTTTGCACTGAGTAATATGGCGAATTCTCATATTCAGAAGGTCGCTGTACTGACACAGTACAATGCCCGTTCTTTGAATGAACATTTAAGTTCCTCGAAATGGTGGGATTTTGGACGTAAACAGGGAGGTCTGTTTGTATTTACACCTACGATCACGAAGGACAATAGCCTGTGGTATCAGGGAACGGCAGATGCCATCTATCAGAACATTGATTTCCTGAAACAAAGTCATGAACCATATGTAGTTATCGCATCCGGTGACTGTATATACCGGATGGATTATAATAAAGTGCTTGAGTATCATATCGCAAAGCGTGCGGATATCACGGTAGTCTGCACTACCTGTGAAGATCAGACAGAAGTCGAGCGTTTTGGTGTGGTACGTATGAATGATGACGGCAGGATCGTAGAATTCGAAGAAAAACCGATTGTTTCTTCTTATAATACAATCTCTACAGGTATCTACGTAGTAAGAAGAAGACAGCTGATTGAGCTCCTGGAGCGTGCGGCACTTGAGGGCAGACATGATTTTGTAAACGATATTCTGATCCGTTACAAAAATCTCAAGAGAATCTATGGATACAAGACAGATGCTTACTGGAGCAATATTTCTACCGTGGAAGCATATTATCGTACCAACATGGCTTTCCTGCGTCCGGATATCCGCAACTATTTCTTCAGACAGGAGCCGTCGATCAAGACCAAGATCGATGACCTTCCACCAGCTAAATACAATCAGGGGGCAATTGTTAAGAACAGTCTTGTTTCAAGTGGTTCGATCATCAATGGAATCGTCGAGAATTCTGTTTTGTTTAAGGATGTCTATGTAGGCGACAACTGTGTGATCAGGAATTCTGTGATTCTGAATAATGTTTATATTGGGGACAATACACGTATCGAGAACTGTATTGTTGAGAGCAGGGATACCATTCGTGCAAATTCCTGCTACTGCGGCGAAGATGGGATTAAAATCGTCGTTGAGAAAAATGAGAGATACGCATTATAATGCGAACTTATAAATGCGTATGAAAATGAAAGGGGCAGACACGATGAATATTACAGACGTACGTGTAAGAAAAGTAGCAAAAGAAGGAAAGATGAAAGCAGTTGTTTCTATCACGATTGATGAGGAATTTGTAGTTCATGATATCAAAGTGATCGAAGGCGAAAAAGGACTGTTTATCGCTATGCCGAGCCGCAAGGCTACAGACGGAGAGTACAGAGACATTGCACATCCGATCAATTCCGGTACGAGAGACATGATCCAGAAACTGATCCTCGGTAAATACCAGGAGATGCTGGATGTAGAGCCTGCTGAAGCAGTGGAAGCAGTAGAGTAAACCGAAACAGCATGTATGGGTTGGGATTAAATAAAGAAAATACAAAAACAATAAAATAAAGAGAAGGTATGCCCGGATGGAGAAAATCACTTATGCTTGAAGTAAGAGATTTCCTCATCCGGGTATTTTTTTACGTTATAGAATATTACTCCGTAATGTTCCAATAACGTAAAAAAGCTCCACGAGGATGCGATTAGATGCAATATGTGGAAAATTATAAATGTGATTGGCATGTTGATACTGACCGGAGGTGCTTGTGTTAGAACAGTGTCGGTATGTTGACTTTGGTTTGAGTTAGTCAAACCAGAATCATCTGACTCCCACCTCTGTAGGTGGCGAGCAACAAATCAGTATCAGTGGTGGGAGTCAATCCCCCATCTGATATAGCCTCCGGCAGGAGTGTAGAGATGCGTAGAAGAAGTATGTTATGCATTGCGTGACGCGCATCTCGCAACAAGAATGCTGAGGCATTTTTGAAAATGAACGAAAAAAACACCGAAAACCTTATTTCTAAAGTTTTCGGCGCCCCTGCCAAGTAGTCGAAGTGACAGGATTTGAACCTGCGGCCTCTGCGTCCCGAACGCAGCGCTCTACCAAACTGAGCCACACTTCGTTATTTGTTTTTGTTTCGTCGTTCAACGCAAGACATATTATATTATAGAGATATGGAAATGTCAACAGGCTTTTTCAAAAAAGTTACAAAAAGTTTTTTTGTTGATTTAAATTATTATATAGTATATTTTGTTTGCAGGATTCAAACAAATTAAATTGAAAAGACCTGTTTGATATTTTCATTATAAAATAAAGAGTGATATTTGCTATATAGCCTTCTGCATATGCATAACCGTCTCAAAATATTCAATACTCATCGGGCGATAGTAGAGGAACCCCTGAATCTCATTGCATCCTTCATTTTTGAGGAAATCAGCGATCACTTCTGTTTCCACGCCCTCACATACGATTGATTTTTTCATGCGCTTCAGCATATGAAAGATTTCCTGAAGTACAATCTTTGCATTTTCGTTCAGGGAATCCCCAAGAAACTTTCGATCGATCTTAACTTCATCGAATCGCAGATCTTTCAAGGTGTTCAGTGAAGAATAGCCGGAACCGAAATCATCCATGGAAATATGGATATTCTGCCTCTGGAAATTGTGAATGACCTGATTTACGGCTTCTGTATTATTTACATAAGTAGATTCTGTGATCTCAAAGGTAAGTTTTGAAGTATTGACTTCATATTTTTGAATCATCTCCTGAATTTTATCAATAAAAATCTGTGGTTGTTCAAAATGGAGCGGAGAGACATTCAGAGAGAGCCGAAAAGAATCAGGAAGTTGTCCGCTAAAGGTCCGAAGCCACTGAAAAGCCTTTTCGTAGACATAATAATCCAGATTAATAACAAATCCATTCTGTTCAAATAACGGAATATAGATAGCCGGTGAAAGAAAGAGCCTTCCATCACGCACCCAGCGGACCAGGACTTCGGCACTGGAGATACGCCCGTTTTCAGGAATTACCTTCGGCTGCAGATAAATCTGAAATTCCTCATCCGAAATTGCCTGATGAAAAGAGTGGAGAATCTCCGCCTGAACTTTTTCCTGCTGGTCGATCTCAGGAGAATAGATACAGCTGTGTGAAACCATTTTCTTTGCAATTCTTCTTGCAACATTGGCACATGAGATCATGTTTTCGGGCTCGGCGTCTTTTGAAATATAGCAGACTCCTGAATTTGTACGGAAAAAGCTGATTTGGTAAGTGCTCTGTATCCGCTGGCAGATTCGTCTGTCCAATAACTGGATCTGTTCCAGAAGGGCATTGCGGCTGAACTCCGTTGTGTCAACGATGCTGACAAATACATCCGAAAAGAAACGGGAAGTGAACAGTGAAGCAGGAGTAGAGGCAAGCTCTTCGTAGACGATATTCAGAATTTCATTTCCAAGAGAATAACCATATTTATCATTGATAAAATGAAAATTCTCCACATCGGTAGAAACCAGTACGATATTTGAAATGGTATCGTTTCTATTCTGAAATTGTCGGATCTTTTGAGTCAGAAGTTCAGAAGATATGGTAGGAATCACTTTATTGCCGGTGCCGGCTGGTGCCTGACAGGTGGCAAGCATCTTTTTCTGCGCCTTATCTTTATACATTTTTTTATCGGCAGTGTTCATCAGATCTTCCATCATAAAATAGTGATTTCGATAACTGACTTCATAGCCGACTGCATAACTCAACGAAAGACTGGAATGACTGTTGTATTCCCGAACCAGATCGTCCAGCTGCCGGATCATCTGCTGCAGTTCTTTTTCGTCAGTATTTTCCTGAATCAGTGCAAATTCATCACCGCCATAGCGTGCAAGAAAACTGTGCTGGTTAAGAATCCTTGTCAGGCAGTAGGTGAATGCTTGGATGAATTCATCCCCTTTTTCGTGTCCGAATGTATCGTTGACATGTTTCAGATTATTGAGATCAAACATCATAACACCGATGTTGAAAGTATCCGGACGGCTGTTTAGATCCTGGATTTTCTTCTCCAGAGATTTTTTATTATGTACACCGGTAATATCGCGAAAAGCATTGACAAGCAGACGGGAAAGCATTTCGCGCTGGATCAGAATCAGTACGATGATCACGATCGACAGAACAGATGTCATCTGAAATAAACGATGGATAGCATGGCTGGCAGGTATTTTCCGTGACAGGTAAAGATTCAGGAACAGAAGCGCGGCCATAAGCCCAAGTGTAAATTCACAGAGATAAAGAGTATTTTTGCTTTTTTTCATTAGTAAGTCGCTCCTCAGAATATAAGAAAGAAATATTTGATTCAATCTGAAACAATGATCATTTTTGCAAGTTCTTTGCTGATTCCGATCTTACTTTCTTTGATACGTATCACGTAATAACCAAAAAAAGAAGAAAGAATACAGATAACTGCATTTTCAACAAGTCCGAGAGATTCGAGATAATGACGCTGATCCTCCGGGCCACAGATTTTCTGTATGTGATATGGGGTATTAATATCTGCAAGATTAAGTGGCATATACAGGTCCTCCATGATTTTTTTAAATTAGACACAGCTAACATTATAACGAACGCTTGATTCATGTCAATGCTTTTTGAAAATATAATTACTTCTGGAGCAGAAAAATGTTTCCGAATAGAGATATAGATATTTACACCGCAGCCAAAAATACTCCGGAGAGAGAAAAAGAATTCGTATTATCCGTTAAAATAAAAAAACTGTAGTGCAAATTGTACTACAGGCAACGAAAATATAACACCAAATGACAGATGAAATTTTATTTTAAATCTTTGAAAAAGTCTCCTACTTCACAGTCCAGAATCTTGGCCAGAGCAACCAGTTCGCTGACTTTGATATTCATACGATTGGTTTCAATCTTGGCATAACTGCTCTTGGAGATCGGAATACCCATCAGATTCATTTTTGCAATGACCTGATCCTGTTTGAGTTTACATTGGTAGCGCCTTTTCTGAATGTTGCTGCCAATACTCATATCCATTCTGATCTTCTGTATCATATTTTCTCCATATCCTAATATTTCGCAATAAAGAAAGTTCTATGTATTGATGATAGAGAAGATTTTAGGTATAATGTTTCGTGATAAGGAAACATTTGCAATCAGATATCGCAGTAGACAAAAAATATGATCAGGAAATACTGGAAGGATGAATGAGAAAAATATGGATAAAGATTGGATAAAAGCAGTGACACTCCTTTGTGTTATTGCACAGAACAATGCGGACTCTATGAAGCGGTCCGTTCGATATGCAGAGATCATGAAAAAGGAATACGGACTGGATGCCGAAAAATTTCAGCGGATTTATGACAGCTGGTTTTGCAGTGGTGAGATTCAGGAAAAATACCGGATTAAGGATTCGGTTACAGGAAGAGAACAGAAACTTCCTCTGTATCACAAAGGAGTAGATGGTATGTGCAGGATGCTCGAAGAAGGTATCATAGATGAAAAGGAATTCTTTGAGATATTCTGGGAAACACCTTATGAAACCCTGAAAGAAAATGAAAAGTATACAGGATTCTATCCTTCACTACCGGGCTGTATTGCATCGGCTGAAGGAAAAAATCAGCTGAAAGAAGAGATGCGTATTGCTTTGAAGAAATGGATTCGGTCAGCATTCTATATGTGGAGAGAAAACAATATCCTGGAAGAGTGATCTTCCGGGATTTTTTGCATATATATAAGTGATATGAAAAAAACGGGAGGAAGCTGCTTGGCTGAGTACCGACGTTTTGTGGCTTATGTATATGAATACCAGAAAGAGAAGAAGGGAAGCAACTGTGGATTTGTAAAAATAGAAGTACGGGGTGAGATCTGCAGAATCGAACTGCATCTGCAGTGCCCGGGACTGATGCCGGAGTCCACATGCAGTGTTTATGGATTTGTACGGAACAGGGGGCTGCTGGACGGAATTCTTCTTGGAGGCTGTGTAACGGGAGAAGGTAAGGTTGAGTGCATTCTGGAAATATCAGCAGGGAATATGGGAGACAGTGGAAAATCTCTGGATGAAATGGGGGGAATGATTTTTGTAACAGAGCAGGGTGGATTTTTTGGAACCGAATGGGATGATCAGATGATCCGGCCGGGAAACTTCCGAGTGGTGGAGAAAAAGATGATACCGGAAACGCAGCCAGATCTGTCGGAGACAGAGAGAAGTTCTGAAGAAGAAATTGCAGAATCAAAGACAGAGGCACCTGAGCAAGATAGGGATGACCGGACGGAGCAGGCAGAAAATGTACAGAAGGAAGAAACAACACAGCAGGAACTGCACTCGCAGTCTGTGCAGGAATCAGATGCTTCAGATCTGGTTTCTGAGGAAATGCTTCATGAACATGATAAACCACACCCATCGTGCCCTCTTCCGGGGACTCCCTGCGATGCTTTTTCTGACGGGGAGCTGAGTGACTGCCGTAAGATCTCACCACAGGATCTGTGTCATCTTGGGCGAAGGGCCTGTATGCTTCGAAATAATCGCTTCGTACAGTATGGCTCTTATAATTTCGGACATCTTCTTTTGTGCAGAAATAAATGTGACCAGATGGTTCTTGGCATCCCTGGGGCGTATGATCAACAGGAGCGCTTCATGGCAAATATGTTTGGCTTTCCATATTTCAAAGAAAGCAGACATATTCAGATCCCGGGAGGCACAGGTGGATATTGGTATCGTTTAATCGATACCCCGGATTTCAACAAGCGGGATGGTCGTCAGTAAAATTTTGCGGAAGTGTTCAAGCTCTTCAAGAGAATAACTGCTGAAGCCAGGCTGCAGGACTTCATCGGAGTCTCTGTAAGCCTGGAGATAGTAGGCTTTGGCTCCTTTCAGCCATTGGCCGATCTGTATAAAATCATTTTCATTATGTAGTTCCTTTACAACTGTAGTCCGAAATTCATAATCGAGATTTCCGTGGAGCAGAAAAGAAACTGTTTCCTGAATGGCGGTCAGATCCGGATGCATCATGCCTGTGAGAGAAGGATAATTATCAGGACAGGCCTTGATATCCACGGCTGTCTTTTGAATCAGTCCTCTTTCGGCCAGATGCTTCAAGACGTCAGGACGAGTTCCGTTGGTATCCAGTTTGACAGGATACCCGAGGGCATGTATTTTGCAGATAAAATCTTCCAAATCAGAAGCAAGGGTAGGTTCTCCGCCGGAAATACAGACACCGTCCAGAATTCCGCGGCGTTTTTTCAGGAAAGAGAGTACTTCTTCTTCCGGGATCACTGGTTCATCTGCCGGATGCAGTACAAGAGAACTGTTCTGGCAGAACGGACAGCGGAAATTGCAGCTTCCCAGAAAGATCGTAGCGGCTACCCTTCCTGGATAATCCAGTAAGGTTGTTTTGTTTAATCCATGAATTGCTGGCATAATTATCATTCCTGTCTTTAGAAAGTTGAGTAATCCGACAGTTTGCAGTGCCGGACGTATGAACTCTATTTTAAATTTTCCTCATTGATTTTGCAACCGACTTTTACTATACTGATTTGAAAAGAGCAACAACGATCAGGAGGAAAATCTTTTGACAGAACAGGAGCGTTTTATGAAAGAAGCCATCCGACAGGCAAAAAAAGCGCGGGCACTGGAAGATGTGCCGATTGGCTGCGTAATCGTATCGGATGGAAAAATCATTGCGAGAGGATACAACAGAAGAAATACAGATAAAAATACATTGTCGCATGCGGAACTGAATGCGATCCGTAAAGCGAGCAAAAAACTGGGCGACTGGCGTCTGGAAGGATGTACGATGTATGTGACACTGGAGCCCTGTCAGATGTGTGCCGGAGCGCTGGTACAGTCCAGAATTGATGAGGTTGTGATCGGAAGTATGAATCCAAAAGCAGGCTGTGCAGGATCGGTCCTGAATCTTTTGCAGGTAGATAATTTTAATCATCAGGTAAAAATTACCCGCGGTGTTCTGGAAGGAGAATGTTCGATGATGCTGTCAGATTTTTTTCGGGAACTCCGCGAAAAGAAAAAACGTCTGAAAATGCTTGCGAAGCAGCAGGTGGAACAGGCCTGGGATGATTAAAAAGCAAGCCCCTTGTTTTTTGTTCCGGAAGTGATATGATAAGAAAAAGAAAATACGAGGAGGATTTTGAAATGACACTGGAAGCATTAAGAAAAGACATGGTTGCTGCCATGAAAGCAAAAGATAAAACAACGAAGGATGCAGTGTCTTCACTGGTATCAGCAGTAAAAAAAGCTGCCATTGATGAAGGCTGCAGAGAGGATGTTCCGGAAGCACTGGTTGACCGTGTGATCCTGAAAGAAATGAAAACAGTCAAAGAACAGCTGGATACCTGTCCGGAAAGCCGTGATGATCTTCGCGCTGAATATCAGGCAAGATATGATGTGATTGCAAAATATGCGCCACAGCAGATGAGCGCAGAAGAAATCCGCACATACCTGGAAGAAAAATTTGCAGATGTGCTTGCCACCAAGAATAAAGGTCAGATCATGAAAGCGGTTATGGGAGATCTCAAAGGTAAAGCAGATGGCAAACTGATCAATCAGGTCGTTGCTGATATCTGTAAATAAAAAATGTGCATAAAGTCTGATCCCAAAAACAGACTTTAGAATAAACCAAAATTTTAAGCCAAAAACATAAGACCGGAGACAGAAGGAAAGAGAATTCCTCTGTTTCCGGTCTTATTGCATAAAAAAATACTCTATGGAAATGATATCCACAGAGCAGAATAATCTTTTTTCCGCGCGCCGCACTTCGAAATGTTCCCATGAACGTTACCTTTACAGTTAACTCGGCCCAGGCACCCTCACGGCACACAAGAGCTTCTGCTTAGTGCTGCTACATTCCTGTCCTGACACGGTTCACAGATTCCTGTTGCGTAAGACCCAAACGTCAACGCCACTTATAGAGGGCAGCTCCACAGGATACAAGCCTCGGATTGGCATCACCCCTGCTGTAGCGGATTGCAGGTACAGGGCACCGCTATCTCCCCGGCTGCGCGGACTTTAAGTATAGACGATTTTTGAATACTTGTCAAGTAGGGGTAAAGTATTATATAATAGTAAACAACACTTACACAGTAAGGAGGAAAATGTACGATGATCAAAAGAATTGGTTTATTAACAAGCGGTGGTGACTGCCAGGCTCTGAATGCAACTATGAGAGGTGTTGTAAAAGCCCTGTCAAATGCAGTGGAAGACCTGGAAGTTTATGGATTTGATGACGGATATAAAGGACTGATCTATGGAAAATATCATATGCTCACAGCAAAAGATTTTTCCGGAATTCTGACCCGCGGTGGTACGATACTTGGTACATCCCGTCAGCCGTTCAAACTGATGCGCGTGCCGGATGAAAAAGGACTGGATAAGGTTGAAGCCATGAAGCAGACCTATTACAAATTGTGTCTGGACTGTCTGGTTATTCTTGGTGGAAACGGAACGCAGAAGACAGCCAATCTTCTGAGAGAAGAAGGTCTGAATATCATTCATCTGCCAAAAACGATCGATAATGATATTTATGGAACAGATATGACATTTGGTTTCCAGAGTGCGGTAAATATTGCTACAAATGCAATCGACTGTATTCATACAACAGCAACATCTCACGGCCGTGTATTTATCGTTGAGATCATGGGACACAAAGTCGGAAGTCTGACTCTCCATGCAGGTATTGCCGGCGGTGCAGATATTATTCTGATTCCGGAGATTCCGTACGATATCAAGAAAGTATGTGCTGCGATCGAGAAACGAAATAAAGCAGGAAAACGTTTTACGATCCTTGCCGTTGCTGAAGGTGCAATTTCAAAAGAAGATGCAGAACTTCCGAAGAAAAAATATAAAGAAAAACTCGAAGTCAGAGCGAAGAAATATCCGTCTGTTTCTTATGAGATCGCGGATCAGATCAATCAGGTGATCGGCAGCGAAGTACGTGTTACAGTTCCGGGACATATTCAGCGTGGAGGAGAACCGTGTCCGTATGACCGTGTACTTTCTACAAGAATCGGTGCCGGTGCAGCAGAGGCAATTCTGGATGAAGATTACGGAATTATGATCGGCGTCATCAACGGCAAGATCAAGAGGGTTCCGCTTGCTGAATGTGCGGGCAAACTGAAAATGGTTTCACCGAAAGATCAGATCGTCAAAGCTGCCAAACAGATCGGTATCAGCTTCGGAGACTGACAGGAGTTATAACAGAGAGAACAACGACCGCCGCGGGAGTTTTCCTGCGGCGGCTTAATGCCTGAGAATATTTCTGCAAATATGATATTCCCGGGCAGCAGGAGAGGAGTGTATTCATGAGTTATACTGCCCTGTACCGAAAGTTCAGGCCCGATAATTTTGAAGACGTCAAAGGGCAGGATCACATTGTGACCACGCTTACCAATCAGATCAACGCAAACCGTATCGGACATGCATATCTTTTTTGCGGAACAAGGGGTACCGGTAAAACAACGGTAGCCAAGATCCTGGCAAAAGCAGTCAACTGTGAGCATCCGGTGAATGGAAGTCCTTGTAATGAATGTGAGATGTGCAAAGCCATTCAGGCGGGTACTTCCATGAACGTGATCGAGATCGATGCTGCCTCCAATAACGGTGTGGATAATATTCGAGAGATTCGGGAAGAGGTTACGTATCGCCCGACAGAGGGCAGGTACAAAGTATATATCATCGATGAGGTGCATATGCTTTCTACTGGTGCGTTTAATGCCCTGCTCAAGACACTGGAAGAACCGCCGTCTTATGTGATCTTTATTCTGGCGACAACCGAGGCCCACAAGATTCCAATCACGATTTTGTCCAGATGTCAGCGGTATGATTTCCACAGGATCTCAATCGATACGATCGCCGCACGGTTGTCAGAACTTCTGAAAGTTGAAGGCGTGGAAGCAGAAGAAAAAGCAATTCGTTATGTGGCAAAGGCAGGAGATGGATCCATGCGAGATGCACTCAGCCTTCTGGATCAGTGTATTGCGTTTTATCTGGGGCAGACACTTACCTATGATAAAGTGCTGGATGTGCTGGGCGCTGTCGATACAGAAGTATTCAGCAGACTCCTTCGCAAGGTGCTTGCCGGAGATGTGACATCTGCAATTCGCATTCTGGAAGAGCTGATTGTGGGAGGAAGAGAACTGAGTCAGTTTGTAGGGGATTTTACCTGGTACATGCGGAATCTTCTTCTTGTCAAGACTTCGGATAATCCGGAAGAAGCGATAGATGTTTCCTCTGAGAATCTGAAACTTCTCAAAGAAGAGAGTGAGATGACGGACAGTGATACATTGATGAGATATATTCGTATTTTTTCAGATCTGTCCAATCAGATTCGTTTTGCAACACAAAAAAGAGTGCTTGTGGAAATTGCTCTGATCAAACTCTGCCGTCCGGCAATGGAGACGAACCTGGATTCTGTTCTGGATCGTATCCGTGTACTGGAGCAGAAGATAGAGGAACGCCCGGTACAGCAGGTAGTCGTACAGAGTGCGGCAGCACCGGGAAGCGAAGCAACAGCTGCGCAGGCAGAACCGCCGAAGCCGCCACAGAAGGCTGCTCCGGAAGACCTGCAGAAGATAGTGGCAAGCTGGAAGATGATCGTTGGACAGACTACAGCAGCTTTCAAACAGGCGTTGCTTCAGTCTGTGCCGAAATACAATGGAGAGACTGGTGAACCGATACTGTATGTGGAATTCCAGACACCTCTTGGCAGGCTTTATCCGGATGATTCTGACGCAAAGAAAGAATTGCAGACGATCATTGAACAGAAGCTTGGAAAGAGCATTGAACTTCATATGCTTGTAGCAGAGGACCACCAGCAGACAAATCTGACACAGATCACAGTCGATCAGGCAATCCGTGAGAATATCCATATGGATGTTGTGATCGAAGAAACACCTGGATCTGAGCCGGAAGAATAAATATTATCAAAGAATCCCGCACAGGCGGTTTTCATATATTAAATATCATCAGGAGGATTTATAAAATGGCAAAACGTGGAGGATTTCCGGGCATGGGAATGCCGGGTAACATGAATAATTTGATGAAACAGGCGCAGAAAATGCAGCGTCAGATGGAAGAGAATCAGAAGGCTCTGGAAGAAAAAGAATTTACAGCAGCAGCAGGCGGCGGAGCTGTGGAGGTTACTGTTTCCGGTAAACGTGAAGTGACAAAGGTAAAACTTGCAGAAGAAGTAGTTGATCCGGACGATATTGAAATGCTGGAAGATCTGATCGTGGCAGCTACGAATGAGGCACTTCGCAAAGTTGAAGAAGAATCAGCAGCAGTAATGTCAAAACTGACAGGAGGACTCGGAAGTTTAGGCGGAGGCCTTCCCTTCTGATGGAATATTACAGCACACATATCAACAAGCTGATCGAACAGCTGTCTCATCTGCCGGGAATCGGACCGAAGTCGGCGCAGAGACTGGCATTTCATATTATGAATATGCCAAAAGACCAGGTTGAACAGCTGACCTCTTCGATCACGGGTGCTCGTGAGAAGATCCGTTACTGCAAGAAGTGCTGTACGCTGACAGACCAGGAACTCTGTCCGATCTGCAGCAATCCCAAGAGAGATGCGAGTACTATTATGGTTGTAGAAAATACCAGAGATCTTGCAGCTTATGAAAAAACCGGCAAATACGAAGGGGTTTATCATGTGCTTCATGGTGCAATCTCGCCGATGCTGGGAATCGGACCGGATGATATCCGTCTCAAAGAACTTATGAAGCGCCTGCAGACAGAAGATATCAAAGAAGTGATCATTGCCACCAATTCCAGTCTGGAAGGTGAGACAACTGCAATGTATATCAGTAAGCTGATCAAACCTACAGGAATCCGTGTCAGCAGGATCGCAAGTGGAGTTCCGGTAGGCGGAGACCTGGAATATATTGACGAAGTAACGCTGCTTCGTGCGCTGGAAGGAAGAGTGGATCTCTGATACAGCTTCACGCAGACAGCAGAAAGAGAGAAAGAATATTGGCAAAAAAGAAGGCAACTTCCTCACAGGTGGCAGAAAAAGCCGGAGTTTCACAGGCGACTGTTTCTATGATTCTGAACCGCAGAAGCAATGTTTCTTTTTCGGCCGAAACGGTGGAAAAGGTAGAATGTGCAGCCAGAGAGCTGGGCTATGAACTGCCTCATCGCAAAAACAAAAGCAACACAAGAAAAGAAAAACTGATCGTTGTACTGTGTCCTACGCTGACCAGTCCTTATTATGTACTGCTTCTTCAGGGAATTGAATCGGTTGCCAATGAGAAGGGGTATGGCGTTTTTACCTGCAACACACAGAGAGATGCGGGGCTGGAAGAAAAATATCTGCGTATGATCAGCACGATGGACCCGCAGGGAATCATCTATGCATGTAATCCTCATCCGGACTTTCAGAAAAAGGTGGAGGAACTGGCAAGGAGGATTCCCCTTGTTATTATCAGTAATAAAGAAAAGACAACGACAGTAGACGCGATCAACCAGGACAATACAATGGTCGGAAGATTGATGGCACGCCATTTGCTGGATCTGGGACACAGAGATGTGGCATTTATCACACCGCCTCTGACCAGACGACAGTGGCAGCGCTCCAGAAGAGTGGATGGTTTTGTAAAAGAATATGAGAGGGAAGGACTGGCTGGGCATGTATTGATCAAAGCAGCAGATGAATCTGTTGACCGTACGCTGCCAAAAATGGATTCGGAATATTCTATGGGATATCAGCTGACAATGGAATTGTTGAAAGAGGACAGAAACTTTACGGCAATTGCCGGTCAGAACGACATGATGGCTCTTGGCGCGATCGATGCGCTGGAAGAATCCCGAATACGTGTGCCGAAAGATGTTTCGGTCATTGGCTGTGATGATACTTTTTATTCTGGCATCCGGAGACTTTCGTTAACAACGATCGATCATTTTGTTGCGCTGAAAGGCAGGGATGCCTGTGATATCATTATTCGCAAGATCATGATGAATGACCAGTTTTATTCGGCAGGACTGCAGCCAACCAGTCTTTATAATATTGAATATACCCCGAAACTGATCACTCGTAAGACGACTGCCTATGCAAATACAAAAAGAAAGATTCCGGATCCGGATGGAATGACGGAAAAAATAAAATAAATATGTATAATAAAATTATTATTAATAATTTAATGCGAATATCAGTGAGACTACTGAGAGAACTTGGATTTTCAAGGCGCTTATAGATCAAAAATCGTAAATAAAGCAATAATTTATTTATAGAAATTGATATTATTAATAGAAAATTTATTAATAATTATGGTGCCTCTTGACCTTCATGTTTGGTCTGTTATAATGAAAATATCAAAAAAACAGAGCAAAAACTCAGGAGGGAATTAAAATGAGATTTTTTATCGACACAGCAAATGTAGACGACATTCGTAAGGCAAATGACATGGGAATTATCTGTGGTGTCACCACAAACCCGTCCCTGATCGCAAAAGAAGGAAGAGACTTCAACGAAGTGATCAAAGAAATCACAGAGATCGTTGACGGACCGATCAGCGGAGAAGTAAAAGCTACAACAACAGACGCAGAAGGTATGATCGCAGAAGGACGTGAGATTGCCAAGATCCATCCAAACATGGTTGTAAAGATTCCTATGACAGTAGAAGGTCTGAAAGCTGTCAAAGTTCTTTCAAAAGAAGGAATCAAAACAAATGTTACTCTGATCTTTACTGCCAACCAGGCTTTACTTGCTGCAAGAGCAGGTGCTACATATGTATCTCCGTTCCTTGGAAGACTGGATGATATCTCCACAGACGGACTTCCGCTGATCCGTCAGATCGTTGAAATGTTTGAAGTTGCTGGAATCGATACACAGATCATCTGTGCAAGCGTTCGTCATCCGATCCATGTAACAGAATGTGCACTGGCAGGTGCTGATATCGCAACCGTACCATACAAAGTTCTGGAGCAGATGACAAAACATCCTCTGACAGATGCAGGAATCGAAAAATTCCAGAAAGACTACAAAGCTGTATTTGGTGACAAATAATACATATTATATATAAGATGTGAGAGGAATCCCACCGTTGCAGGTGGTGAATCAGTGGCGGGATTCTTGAATTTTGCAAATACAAGGTCATGGTGCAGCGTGAAGTTGGTGAATTATATCCTTGTACTTGACTAATGTCAGAATTAATTGTAGCATAAGCATGTTATGGATTAACTATGGGCGAAATAGTTATTCTTCAAATTATTAAAAGGAGAAATTGAACATCATGGAGAAATTAGAACTTCAGAAAATTGCGAACGAAGTCCGCAAAGACATCGTGACCGCAGTTCATGCTGCAAAAGCCGGCCATCCGGGCGGATCTTTATCAGCAGCAGATTTATTCACATATCTGTATTTTGAAGAAATGAACGTAGATCCGAAAGATCCGAAGAAAGCAGACAGAGACCGTTTTGTCCTTTCTAAAGGACACACAGCACCGGGACTTTATTCTGTACTTGCGGAGAGAGGATATTTTCCGAAAGAAGATCTGAAGACTCTTCGTCATCTGGGATCTTATCTGCAGGGACATCCGGATATGAAACATATTCCAGGTGTAGATATGTCCAGCGGATCTCTTGGACAGGGAATCTCAGCAGCAGTAGGTATGGCACTTTCTGCAAAACTGAGCAACGAATCCTACAGGGTGTATACACTTCTTGGCGATGGTGAGATTCAGGAAGGTCAGGTTTGGGAGGCAGCTATGTTCGCAGGCTTCCGTAAACTGGACAACCTTGTTGTGGTTGTTGATAATAATGGACTTCAGATCGATGGAAAAGTAGATGAAGTTTGCTCTCCATATCCGATTGATAAGAAATTTGAAGCATTTAATTTCCATGTGATCAATGTAGCAGACGGAAATGATATGGATCAGCTGAAAGCTGCATTTGACGAAGCAAAGACTGTCAAAGGAATGCCTACCGCAATCATTATGAAAACTGTCAAAGGTAAGGGTGTTTCCTTTATGGAAAACCAGGCCGGATGGCATGGCAAAGCTCCGAATGATGAGCAGTATGCACAGGCAATGGAAGATCTGGAGAAAGTAGGTGAAGCATTATGTCAGAAGTAAAGAAAATCGCTACAAGAGCCAGCTATGGCGCAGCTCTGGTAGAGCTTGGAAAAGAACATGAAGATCTGGTTGTTCTGGACGCTGACCTTGCTGCAGCTACTCAGACAGGAATGTTCAAAAAAGAATTTCCGGAAAGACATATTGACTGTGGTATCGCAGAGTGCAACATGATGGGTATTGCGGCCGGACTTGCAACAACAGGCAAGGTTCCGTTTGCAAGTACTTTTGCAATGTTTGCTGCAGGCCGTGCTTATGAACAGCTTCGCAACTCTGTTGCATATCCGAAACTGAACGTAAAAGTAGGCGCTACACATGGCGGTATCTCTGTTGGTGAAGATGGTGCTACACATCAGTGCTGCGAGGATTTTGCACTTATGAGAGCAATCCCTGGTATGGTTGTTATGAGTCCTTCTGATGATATTGAAGCAAAAGCAATGGTAAAAGCTGCATATGAGTATGTAGGACCTGTATATATGAGATTTGGCCGTCTGGCAGTTCCGGTAATCAATGACAGACCAGACTACAAATTTGAAATGGGCAAAGGCATCGTTCTTCGTGAGGGAAAAGACCTTACTATCGTTGCAAACGGACTTTGTGTGGCAGCTTCTCTGGAGGCAGCGGAGAAACTGGCAGCAGATGGAATTGATGCAAAGGTAATCAATATCCACACGATCAAACCACTGGATGAAGAACTGATCGTAGCAGCAGCCAAAGAGACCGGCAAGGTTGTTACAGTAGAAGAACATTCTATTATTGGTGGTTTAGGCGGAGCTGTATGCGAATGCCTTTCTGAAAAAGCTCCTGTACCGGTTAAACGTATCGGTATTAATGATGTATTTGGAGAATCAGGTCCGGCAGTTGCTCTTCTTGAGAAATATGGCCTGGATGCAGAAGGTATTTACAAACAGATCAAAGAGTTTGTCTAAAATCAGATTGAGGGATCATCAGCAAAATCCCGTTGGAGATTTGTTCTGCAATGGAAATAACAGTTGACAGACGGGTGGTCTGGAGCGTTAGCTGTTCCAACATGCCTGCTGTGTTGACGATTCCTGTAATATGAATATGGCCGACAGGCGGCAGTTTTTTATGAACGGCAGCACCTGGGTACAGTGCACCATTAGCGATGGTCACATATCCCAGGTGCTTTTTTTGTCCCAAAGAAGCATCAACAGCAATGATCAGGCTGTCCGGATGCCGGGAAAGAATCTCTTTGCGTGTGTCACAAAGGTTTAATGCATGTACAGGCTGTACAAGTGTTCCGTAAACATATATTCCTGGAAAACAAAAGGAACTGAGCCGATGACCAACATAGGGACCAAGACAGTCGCCTGTGACACGATCGGTTCCAATACAGAGAAAGACAAGATCTGTCCAGTGATGGGGATAGGAAAGAATGCATTTTTTTAACAGAACAGAGATTTCTCTGGAACAGTCCTGCTGATTTGTATTGATATAGAAAGCCATAAAAATTCCTCACGATGGTTGAGCATCAGCTGGATGCTATAAATGGATCTGTCGGTTCTGCTTTATTGTATCCGCAGCAAAAGAAAAATATGCACCATGCAGAATATGTCGTTAAATTCTTGGGGGTGTCTCTTATATTATGCTAAAATCTGCATTTCCTGTATGGTATTCTGATGCCTGAAGGGGTGATATATATGATAGAGGTTATCTACAAGGATGAAAAACAGACAGCAAAAGGAAATGAGGAAAGTTTTAACCTCCCCAAAAATATACGTCAGATAGGAATTCCGAATGAAAAATACCGGATTTATATTGAAGATTATGTATACACTTTCCTAAAGAAAATAGCAGAAAAGGCGGAAGAAGAGGAAAAAGGTGCGGCTGCTGTTTTTACGGGCGAAATAAAATGGAATTCAGGTACAGGCTATCTGTTTATCAGGGGAGCTCTGACGGCAGAGGCAGGGGAGATTTCGGCAGAGCATGTAGAGTTCAGTGATCTTACATGGCAGAAACTTCATGAGGAAATAGAACATTATTTTGCAGGGCAGGAAATTATAGGGTGGTTCCTGACGCAGAAATCTCTTCAGATGGAAGTGACAGAAGGCGTGCAGCGGATCCATATGAAACTTTTTGGCGGAGAAAAAGTGCTTATGCTGATGGATCCGGTAGAAAAAGAGGAGGCTTTTTTCTGCTATGACAATGGCAGATTGTTGAGACAGAGTGGATATTATATTTATTATGAAAAAAATCCGCAGATGCAGGCGTATATGCTGGAAAAGAATCCGGAACTGAATCAGCCGGAACAGGAGCTGGTTGCAGACGACGCGGTTAAAACTTTTCGAAAGATCATTCAAAAGAAACATACAGAAGAAACGCAGGAAACAGAAGAAAGAGCTTCTGTTTTTTCTTATGCGGCAACAGCCTGTCTTGTGTTGGCTGTGCTGACGGTTGGCGTACAGTTTTATCAAAATTATAATCATAAGAGTATAACGGATACGATCACGGATACGGTTTCCCGAACTGCAAATTCAACGGAAGTGACAAAAGCGGAAAGGCAGACGGAAAAAAAATCAGTTACGCCAACTTCCGCGTTGAAAAAAGATCTGACTCCGATTCCAGTGTCTCCGGTGGCGACAGAAACACCGCCAGTAACATCAATGGCTACTGAGGATAATGCTGAAACTGATACAAAAAACGTTTTGAATTCGGAAAAAGAACAGGAAATCTATCGGGAAGAATCCGATACCAGAAAAGCGGAGCGGAGAGTGAAACAGGAACAAGTGGAAAACAATGCTGCTAAGAACAAAATAAGCGAGGATGTGACGGATAGCGCAGTGACTTCATCAGCAGAAGCAGGAACATCTTATGTGATCAAACCGGGAGATACCTTATATCAGATCAGTATATCCAGATATGGTACAATGGAAAAAGTGGCTGATATCTGTCGGGCAAATGGTCTGACAGAGGAGGAAATTATTTATCCGGGGCAGATAATTGTATTGCCGTAGAAAATTTGATATAATAAAAAAATCAGGAATGCTGTGAACAGAATGAGCAGTGACCGATTAGAAGATAACGGATGACTGGTCGCAGGAAATACCTGCGATAAAGTACAAGGTAAGGAAAATGGCAAATATAATAAAAAAATTAAAACGAAAACACAAAAGAAAGAAAATGCAGTCGCAGCGGGCGAAACTCGAACAGGAACAGCGTGCGATTCAACAGATGAGTCCGGAAGAAGCGTACCAGAACCGACTGCGCAGACATAAACATGATGCATTACGCAGAACTGTAATGTCAATCGTGGCGGTTGCTGCAATAGCAACGGTAGTTCTTCTGTATGTTGAACGGAGAAGCTATCATAATTACAGAATACTTTCTGCAAGTGAACAGGAGGATGTAGTTTCTACAAAATATCTGGAAATGTCTGGAAAAATACTCAGGTACAGTCCGGATGGAGCATCGCTGGTCAATAGCAGTATGGATACTTACTGGAGCGTTCTTTACGAAATGCAGAATCCGGTGGCTGATGTAAAAGATGACAGAGCGGTTATTGCGGATCAGGATGGTACGCTGCTTGAGATGTTTGACAAAAACGGAGAGACTGGAAGCGTTACAACGTCTTATAATATTGTTAAAGCGAAAATTTCTTCAAGTGGAATGGTTGCTGCTATTTTGGATGGCGGCGATTCGACGTGGATTAATTTTTATGCATCAGATGGAAGTTTGATCGCAGAAAACCAGACACACATTTCGGATCCGGGATATCCGCTGGATGTAGCTGTTGCTGATAATGGAAATATCATGATGGTTGCATATCAGTATGTGGATGGAAGTGAGACGACCAGTTATGTTGCATTCTATAATTTTGGGGATGTAGGGCAGAGCGAAGATGACCGTATTGTGAGCGGATATACTTATGAGGGAACGGTGATTCCGCAGATTATGTATCTGAATGGTGGCAAATCACTTGCGGTGAGGGACGATGGATTTACTTTGTATAAAGGAAGCCAGATCCCGAAAGAAAAAGAAACTGTTAAAGTAGATAAAGAAATTGTCAGCACATTTTATGATGATGATATAATCGGTCTTGTGTTTAAAAATGGAAATAAAGAAAAACCATATACAATGAGAGTGTATTCTACGGATGGAAATCTGAAATTTGAAAAAGATTTCAATATTCCGTATACTACGATCAAGGTGAGTGATGGAAATATTCTTCTATATAACAGCTCGCAGGTATGTGTTATGAACAGCAGAGGTGTAGAAAAATACAGTGGTACGATTGATGGAACGATCAGTGACTTCATAAAGATTGGCTGGAACCGATATCTTCTTGTTCTTGACAGCGGTGTTGATGTGATCAAATTAAGCTGAGAGGTGTGACATGGAGATAACGTGGCTTGGAATTCTGGCTATAGCAATTCTGATTTTTACAGGATATGGCGGATATCGTAAAGGATTTGTGCGAGAGATCATGTCATTTTTCTTTGTATTTCTGGCATTGGCACTTGCGTGGATGATCAATCCGTATGTGAATGACTTTATGATGAAAAAAACACCTGCATATGAACGGATACAGGAAAGCTGTCTCAATCTGATTGATTCACAGAATATGGATG
>OLNL01000284.1_pt1 | contig 58417 bp, 47 predicted proteins | sample 1672181 | NCBI WGS metagenome assembly OLNL01 (sample SAMEA3136656, study PRJEB25190) | human gut metagenome | biome: human gut; feature: human-associated habitat; material: faeces | place: Austria | collected 2013
AAGTATTAACATTTTTAAATAACAAAGATCGTGATCTTCTATTACAATTTTGTGGGTACTCTACAACCGAACATATATCAGAAAAAAACTGCATGCTAACCGCATGCAGTTTTTCCCAAGAAGGAGTAAAAAGTTAATAGGTAAAATTTATTTATGAAAATGGATTCTCAGTCTTATAAAGCATATTCTTTGGCTGATTAAATCCAATCTCATCGACATCAACACCAATGTATTTGAATACTTCATATAAAGTTTTTCCAAAATGACCAAAAGCAACAGCTCCATGGTGTGGGAAATTCTTTTCGATCAGTACATGGCGGTAAAATCTTCCCATTTCTGGGATAGCAAATACACCAATAGATCCGAAAGATCTTGTTGCTACTGGAAGGATTTCTCCTTGTGCAACGTACGCTCTTAATTTTGTATCTGCTGTACTTTGTAAACGGAAGAATGTAATATCTCCTGGTGCGATATCACCTTCTAATGTTCCCTGTGTCACTTCTTCCGGTAATGTTCTTGCCATGATCTTCTGATATTTCATCTCACAGAAAGATAATTTAGATTTTGCTGTGTTTCCACAATGGAATCCCATAAATGTATCTTTTTGTGTATAGTCATAGTTATCTTTAATTTCTTCATTATACATATCTGCTGGTACGGAGTTGTTGATATCTAATAATGTCACAGCATCCTGACTTACAACCGTTCCAATAAATTCGCTTAATGCACCATAGATATCTACTTCACAGGATACTGGAATTCCCTGTGCTGCCAAACGACTGTTTACATAACATGGTACAAATCCAAACTGAGTCTGGAATGCTGGCCAGCATTTTCCGGCAATTGTTACATATTTTCTGTAACCTTTATGATCCCTGATCCAGTCTTTTAATGTCAGTTCATACTGTGCAAGCTTGGAAAGAATCTCTGGTTTTTTATTTCCTGCACCCAGTTCTTCTTCCATTTCTTTTATGATCGCAGGAATTCTTTCATCCCCTTCATGCTGATTAAATGCTTCAAATAAATCTAATTCTGAGTTTTCTTCAATTTCGATTCCAAGATCATATAATGGTTTGATCGGTGCATTACATGCAAGGAAGTTCAGTGGTCTTGGTCCAAAACTTATGATCTTCAATTCACTTAATGCTTTTACTGTTCTTGCGATTGGCAAAAATTCATGGATCATATCTGCACATTCTTCTGCTGTTCCTACTGGATATTCAGGAATATATGCTTTTATATTTCTTAATTTCAGATTATAACTTGCATTTAACATTCCACAATATGCATCTCCTCTTCCATCTAAGAGGTTATCACCACTTTCCTCAGCTGCTGCCACAAACATCTTTGGTCCATCAAAGTGTTTTGCAAGAAGTGTTTCTGAGATTTCTGGTCCAAAGTTTCCAAGATAAACAACTAATGCATCACATCCTGCTTTTTTAATATCTTCTAATGCCTGTACCATGTGAATCTCACTCTCCACGATACAGACTGGACATTCATAAATGTCCTCAGGATCATATTTTTCTTTATATGCTTTTATCAATGCTTCTCTTCTTGTAACTGATAAACTTTCTGGGAAGCAGTCACGACTGACTGCTACGATCCCGATCTTTGTTTTTGGCATATTATTCATACTGTTTTCCTCCTTTAATACATCAACCAAATATAACTATCTACTTTTCATTACCTTGTGCTAGACGCTTCTCACGAATTGATTTAAATACACTCTGTAAGATTACGAAGAAGCAAAGAAGTAATGCGATCACGATTCTTGTCCACCAGGATGATAATGTTCCCTGGAATGTAATGATCGTTTCAATGATACCCTTGATCAGTGATCCAAATAGTGATCCTACGACAGTTCCAACACCTCCTGTTAAAAGTGTTCCACCAATAACTGCTGCTGCGATCGCATCCATCTCAAATCCTCTGGCCTGCTCTACGAATCCACCACAAGAGTTTAAGCAGAAAGCAAATCCAGCTAATGATGCTAAAAATCCATTTAACACATAAACTTTTAATTTTGTAACTTTAGGATTTAATCCCATTAATAATGCAGACTGTTCATTTCCACCTACTGCAAATACGGCACGTCCAAATTTTGTGTATCGAAGGATCACAAAGGAAATCGCTACAACCAATAATGCAATGACAACACTTAGGTAGATATAAGGATGCATTGCAACTCCTCGGTTGTTGTAATATGTAATAAATCCAAAATAAATTCGATAGTTTGCAAGACTTAAAAATGTTGGATTTTCAATACTGATCATATCGGAACTGATCAATGCTGTAAGACCTCTGGCAAAGAACATTCCTCCAAGTGTTACGATGAATGGCTGTATTTTTAAATAAGCTACTAAAAATCCTTGAACCAATCCGAAGATCACACCAAATGCTAATACCAGAATAATTGCAACGACTGCGCTCATATGCTTCACTTCCATCATCCATGCAAGCATCATACAAACAACACCGATGACGGAACCGATCGAAATATCGATTCCTCCTGTGATCAGTACAAATGTCATACCAACGGCTGCAATGATCAATCCAGCATTACTAATGAACAAGTTTAAAAACACCTGTGGGCTTGTAAAGTTTCGATCTCCGTAAAGGATCGCACCTGCAATATAGAGTACGAAGAATAATACGATCGTAACTGCAAGCAAAAATCCATTTCCTCTAAGTTTATTTTTAATTTTCTCTACCATTGCCATTATGCCACCTTCTCTCCAGCAGTTTTTGCTGCACGTTTTGCTTTAATACGATTTAAGTATTTCTTAAATTCTGGAGACTGTAATGTCACGATTATGATAACCACGATCGCTTTATAAAGTGGAAGCTGATCTCCAGTTACTTTCATTGCATATAATGTTGTAGATAATGCCTGGATCGTGATCGCTCCAATAACACTTCCTGCGACTGAGAATTTACCACCTGCAAGAGAGTTTCCTCCAAGTGCTACTGCTAAGATCGCATCTAATTCCATCAAGTTTCCTACGTTATTTGCATCAATGGATGTGATTCTTGATGTTGCGATCATTCCTGCGATTCCTGCACAAAGTCCGCAGGCTGCATATGTGATAAAGATGATCTTTGTAGAATTCAGTCCAAACAAACGACTGGCTCTTGGGTTGATACCTACACTTTCAATATACAATTTTGTTGCTGTCTTATTTAAGAATAATGTTGCTAAAATGACTACAATGATCGCTACCAGAATCGGTGTTGGAACTGGAATATGTGGCAGAAATCCTCCTAAATACTTAAAGCTGTCCACTTTGACATATAAGTTATTTCCACCTGTGATCAACTGTGCCATTCCTCGTCCTGCGGTAAATAAGATCAAGGTTGCTACCATTGGCTGGATCTTCATATTCGCAACTAAGAATCCGTTCCACATACCACATAATACAGATACCACAAGCCCGATCAGGATTGCTGCGATCCAAGGAATTGCATATGTTTCTCCACTTCCAAGAAGATAAACAGATACAGCTCCTGATAATGCCATGATCGCTCCGACAGAGATATCAGTTCCTGCACTGGATGCTACACAAAGTGTCATACCAACTGCTAAGATGATCAATTCACTGGATCGGTTGAAAATATCGACCAGATATCCATATAACACACCATTTTTAATTGAGATTTCAAAAAATGATGGGGATTTTATAAGGTTAAATAATAATACAAGTGCCAGACATACAATTGGCCAGAAGAGGCGATATGATGTCATCTTTTTTAATTTATCCATAATTATTTGTCACCTCCTGCAATTGCTTTCATTACATTTTCCTGTGATAATTCACTCTCTTCCAATTCTCCGACTTTCTCACCATCTCGTAAGATTCCCATGTGAGTCACGGTACGAAGCATTTCTTCTACTTCGGATGAAATAAATACAACAGACATTCCTTCATTTGCAAGTTTTACGACTAATTTCTGAATCTCTGTCTTTGTTCCAACATCAATACCTCTGGTTGGTTCATCAAGGATCAGGAAATCTGGTTCTGTCATCAGCCATCTTCCGAGGATTACTTTCTGCTGATTACCACCACTTAGTGATTTGATCGGTGTTTCTCTGCTTGCTGTCTTAACCTGCAGCATCTTAATATACTTATCTGTCAACTCTTCCTGTTCTTTTCTGCTCATCAGTTTGAACATTCCTCGTTTTGCCTGAAGTGCCAAAATCATGTTTTCTCTTACAGAAAGATCTGCAATGATTCCTTCTACTTTACGATCTTCCGGACAATATGCCATTCCTTTATGCATTGCATCAATTGGTGCTTTGACATCTAATTTTTCTCCTTTGACATATAATTCTCCTCCATCTGGTTTATCTGCTCCATAAATCGCTCTTACAAGTTCAGAACGTCCAGATCCTAATAATCCAGATAATCCAACAACTTCTCCTTTATGGATCTTAATGTCAAATGGTTTGATCGTTCCTTTATGATAAAGACCTTTTGCTTCGATCACAACTTCGTCGCTTTGTTTCTTTGATGATGTTCCACTTCCTTTGATGTCTGCCAGATCATCAAATTCTTTTCCCATCATTGTTGCAACTAATTTAAATCTTGGAAGCTCTTCTGTCTTATATTCGCCTACAAAATGTCCATTCCTAAGTACTGTGATCCTGTCACAGACTGCATAGACCTGTTCCAAAAAGTGTGTTACGAATACGATCGCTGTTCCGCGTTTCTTTAGCATATTCATAACCTTAAATAATTTCTCAACTTCTCCTTCATCAAGACTTGATGTTGGTTCATCAAGGATCAATACTTTTGACTGAATGTCAACTGCTCTTGCGATCGCCACCATCTGCTGAATCGCTACGGAATAGTTTTCCAATTCCTGTGTGGCATCAATTTCTAATTCCAGATTATCAAGGATCTTCTGTGCCTGTGTATTCATCGTCTTCCAGTCGATCCTCCCCATTTTCATTGGTTCTCTTCCGATAAAGATATTTTCTGCTACCGTTAGATTCGGACACAGGTTTACTTCCTGATAAACGGTGCTGATTCCATTGTTTCCCGCTTCTTGAGGGGATGTGTTAATAATACTTTTTCCATCCATGATGATCTCACCTGTCTCAAATTCCTCAACTCCTGTAAGAACTTTGATCAGTGTAGATTTTCCTGCACCATTTTCTCCCATTAAGGCATGAATCTCTCCTTCTCTCAATGTAAGCTGTGCATCGGACAGTGCTTTCACTCCCGGGAATGTTTTATTAATATGTCGCATGGATAGAACTGTCTTCTTTTCATCACTCATGACAATTCTCCTTTCTTTTCATGATTTTTGAGCCGATTTTAATGAAAATGCCCTGATTTTTGGTATAAAAATTACAGGATAAGTCAGATTGTTCTGACCCAGAGCCTGCAATCTTTATTTGTAGTATGATTGTTAATAGTTACATGTGTGTACTTAAGGGGATTTTCAACAATGTTTATTAATATGCACGTTTGTTAATAACTTCTTTTGTAGTATTATCTTTTGTAAATACCTGCTCATCTACATACTGGATCTTATCTACTTTTTCACCTTTCATGATCTTCTTAGCTAATTCAGCTACACGAGGTCCATGAAGTGGGTTACATTCAAATTCAGCATTGATCTCTCCAGACTGAACTTTCTTTAATGCTGCTTTGATCGCATCGAAAGAAATGATCGTTACGTCTTTACCAGGTGTTTTTCCTGCTGCTTTTAATGCATCGATTGCTCCGAATGCCATGTTATCATTCTGTGCTACTACAACATCAATGTCTTTGTTCTGTTTTAAGAAAGATTCCATAACTTCCTGACCTTTTGCCTGTGTAAATTCTCCTGTCTGAGAAGCAATGATCTTGAAGTTTTTCTGATCTTTGATTCCTTCTTTAAATCCTTTTGTACGTCCGATTTCTGCAGAAGAACCAATCGTTCCCTGTAATACAGCGATGTTTACGTCACCTTTTTCTTTTCCCTTTTCTTTAATTAACCATTCAGCCGCTTTCACACCTTCTTTTTTGAAGTCTGATCCAACCCATGCTGTGATCAGTGAATCATCAGAAGTTTTGATCTGACGGTCAACTGTGATAACTGGAATGTCAGCTTTCTTTGCTTCTTTTAAAACTGTTTCCCAACCTGTTTCTGTTACAGGTGCGATTGCGATCACATCAACACCCTGTGTGATAAATTCTCTGACCGCTTTTGTCTGATTTTCCTGTTTCTGCTGAGCATCTGCAAATGATAATTTAAATCCGTTCTTTGCTGTTAATTCAGATTTCATAGACTTTGTATTCGCTACACGCCAATCACTCTCAGCTCCAACCTGTGAAAATCCGATGTTGATCTCTGAAGTTTCCTTCTTTGAAGAACCACTGTCTTTCTTGTTTCCTCCACCACAACCAGTAAGCATTGTTCCGATCATCATTGTTGCAAGTAAACCTGCAGCCACCTTCTTAATACTTCTTCTCATTATGATTTCCTCCTTTTTCTTTTTTGATTTTTTCGTTTTCCTTAATTACAAGTTATATTTTACTTAAAATTGTATTTCTTTCAATGCAATTTCTTTTGCATTCGGTGGATTATTTTATGAAATTTTTATCTTGTCTGTTTAAAGTTTGATTTTTTTTGATAATGGTTTGAATTTTTTTGATTTTTGATTATTTTTTCTCTGCTTGTCTAGTCTTCGGTACAACTACGATCACCTTAGTTCCAATATCTGGTTCACTTTCAAGGATCAACCCATATTCTTCTCCATAATATAATTTAATCCGCCGATTTACATTTGCAATTCCAAACCCTGTTGTCCTGTTTACCCATATATCTTCATACATTTCTTTATTGATCTGAACTACCTGCTCAGGCTGCATACCAACTCCATTATCTTCAACAATCAGGAATATATTATTTTCATCATCTACACTGGAAATCTTTATCATTCCTTTTTCTCTTTGTTTTTTCAATCCATGATATAATGCATTTTCTACTAATGGCTGTAAAGTGATCTTTACAATATCATTTTTCTTGATCTCATCTGGGACATCAATAGAATATTCCATAATATCCCCGTATCTTAATTGTTGTATCTTTAAATAATTTTCAACATGCTCTAATTCTTCCCTGATCGTTATCTTATCTTCTCCGTGACTTAAACTTGTACGGAAAAAGCCAGACAAGGCAGCTACCATTTCTACCACTTTGTCATCCTGATGATCAATGGCAAGCCACATGATCGTATCCAATGTATTATAAAGGAAATGTGGATTAATCTGCTCTTGTAGTAACTGCAGCTCTTTTTTTCGAAGATTTTGTTGTTCTACTTTTACATCTTCGATCAATCTCTCTACCTTTTGTGCCATATGTTCGAAATTATTTGTTAAGATCTGCAGCTCTTCTGTTGTATTTTGAGGTCCATGTACATCAAAATTTCCCTGCGCCACTTCCTTTGTCATCTCACATAACTGTCTGACTGGATAACTAATGCTTTGCGAAATCAATTTCGATAATTTCCATGTTATCAGAGACAAAAACAATACAGCGATCAATGTGATCGTGATCGTATGCATGATTTCTTTTTCCAGTTTTACACGCATACTCTCCATATTCCCAATCTCATAGTAAATGTATTCGGATACTTTTTCTTTAATGATCTCTGTAAATACATTCACATTTAATCTTAATCTCTGATTATTTTCCATATAATCGTTTTTTAGATCTGAATGTTCAATTTCTTCAATGGAAATCTTCAGATTATCCAACAGTTTTCCTATCTGTCTCGTTCTTAATTTACTTTCATCTGTTACAGCATTTTTATTCAGTTCCTTTACCAGCTCCTTCGCTTCCTTAATCTCCTCATATGGTTTCATCGCATCAAAACTCTCTGCACCGATAACAATACGATACATTTTATAATCCATATCTTCTGAAAATGAGAAATTAAACTTGCTAGCTACTGATACGTTTTTTACCGCCTCATTATAGCTTTCATTAAAATTTATCATGATAACAAGAAGCGTGATAATCCCCACTAACGCAGGAATTATCACGACCATCCTTAACCATTTTAGTTTTTTTTCTATTGAGAACTTCCGAAATCGAGCAATAAATTCTCTCACATATTTTTTCATTACATCCTCCTTGATCTATATTCACTCGGAGTACATCCTTGCGTTTTTTTAAACAGGTAGCTAAAGTAATGTGGATCCTTATATCCCACTTCATAGCTGATCTGTGATGCCTTCATATCTGTAAAACAAAGCATTTCTTTTGCTTTATCCATTCTGACTGATGTCAAAAATTCCACAAAAGATTTCCCTGTTTCTTGTTTAAACGTTGTACTAAAATGACTGCTGCTTAATCCAACCTGATCTGCAACATCACTCAACGATAATGTTTCTTCTTGATAATTTTTCACAATAAATTCTTTTGCCTCCGTTATCAATGAAGAATGTTTCTTCCCTAATCTTTCATTTCGCATTCTGATCGCTTGTCTGATAAGTTCTTCGATATACTCCGCTGCTTTCTCTCCTGTTGAAACTGCAGCGATCTGTTGTTTGTAATCCTTAAACGTGCGATCGATATTTGCTTTCTCAACTCCCATTTTCTCAACGAATTTCATAACACCTACCTGTATATTGATCAGCATATACTGACAAAACATAAAGGAATCCATATTAGATTTTCCTAATGTCTTGGTATAATCCTCTACAAATAAATGTACAGCTTCTTCTTTTCCATTTTTCAAAAACTCTTCCAGCGATTCTGAATTTACTTTGGTAAAATCTACTTGCTGCAGATCTTCTGCTCTTTCTATCTTTTCATTATCTAATTTATCAAAAAACACCGCTTCATTCCCAGAAGACTGATACTGGTATGCAAAAGCCTTGCTTGCACTGTCGTAAGATTCCGAAAGGTTATGTAATCGTTCCACTGCACGTCCAATCCCTGCAAACCATTGTAGTTCTTTCTCTTTTTTCATACGCTTTGTCAATGCTGCAACATAATCTTTTGCCACTTGTATGGTTTCCTCTTTATTCTGTGCCTTGATCATTAAAATATAGCCCTCTGTTACACGGTGAAAAACAATCATATTTTCAAACTGGCTACTTACTTCTTCTACGATCGCATCTTCTTTGGTACGAAGATCATATACTGCCTCTGTATCATTCTCATTCTTTGAAAATATTTTAAATAACATAAAATTGTATGCCGGTGCCATAAGATCTATTCCAAGTTCATTCCCTTGTTCCATTAATTTAGATACAGATATCTTTCCACGAATCAGATTCCCGAAAAATTGATATCTCATATTTTTCATTTGTGTTTTTATATTTTTTTGTATTTTTTTTATATCTTCTTCCTGTCTTTTTTTCTTATCAAGCTTTTGTTTTACTTTATTTAGTGCTTCTAATAACTGCTCACCAGTTACTGGTTTGGTCAGATAATCTGTTACACCGATCTTGATCGCTTCTTTTGCATAGTCAAACTCCCCATATCCAGAAAGTATGATGATCTGTATTTTGGGCATTTTTTTCTTTAAGATATCACTTAATTCAAGTCCATCCATAAATGGCATCTTGATATCTGTGATCACGATATCTGGATGTAGTTTTTCGATCATTGGAAGAGCCATCTCACCATCTGGTGCTTCTCCCGCAAATTCAAAACCATTTTCTTCCCATTTTACGTTATTCTTTATACTCTTACGAATGATCTTTTCATCTTCTACTAAAAATACTTTGATCATATTACCTTCCTCTTTTCTAAAATATTATTATACTCTCTTATAGAATTATATTCCAGAAATAAACAAGAATATATCCATACAAATAAAAAGGGGAAGGGGATATTGTATGGATATGATTCTTATTTTTTAATTTCAATCTATATTATTCTGTTTCAAATCGGTATGTTGTCACTGCTTCATACTCTTCGTCTTTTCTTAAGATAACTCTTGGCTTTTTCTCTATATTCATAGAATTAGGCAAGAATTGTGGTTCTAATGCAACACCATCTCTGTTCTCATATGGTTTTCCAAATTTACCATCACTTCCTCCTGCCAGAAAGTTTCCTGCATATAACTGCATGCATGGAAGTGTTGTTGTGATCGTTAATTTTCGTCCACTTTCTTTATCATATAAGACTGCATGATCTTTCTCATCCTTTAACATAAAACAATGATCATAGCCTCCAACGAATCTCAACTGTTCATCATCATCATGAATCCGTTCTCCAATCTCATGAAAACTTTTAAAATCAAATGGTGTATTCTCTACATCCAAAAACTCACCTGTTGGAAGGCCATTCTCATCTGCACATGCAATCTGATCTGATTTGATCATCAATTGATGATCATAGATCTTACTGTCTTTTGCTGAAAGATTAAAATAGGAATGATTGGCTATATTGATCAGTGTGTCTTGATCTGACATTGCTTCATATTCCATCTTTAATTCATTTCCAGATAGACGATATACTATCTTTAAATAAAGACTTCCTGGAAATCCTTCTTCCATATCTGGAGAAAGATAGATAAAACGGATTCCATCTTCTAAAATCTCATAGTTAAAAATCTTCTGATTAAATCCATTTATACCACCATGAAGCGTATTCGGTCCGGAATTTACTGCAAGTTTATAGGTCTTTCCATTCAACTGAAACTCTCCATTTGCAATTCTGTTTGCAACACGTCCGATGATGCATCCTAAAAATTTATCATCTTTATGACAATCTTCCACATCTTGATATCCAAGAACGACATCTCCATAATTTCCATCTCTGTCTTTTGTGAACACAGATAAAATATGACAACCAAGGTTACTCGTGATCACTTTTATCTCATCATTTTGTAATTCAAATAAGCAGACTCCATTTTGTCTTTTTTCGATCATTTTTACTTTCATCATTTTACAACACTTTCTTTTAAATTTTATCTGATATCTTTATTGATCCATTTTCATTATTTGCCTTGGCCATAGTAAGCATTTGCCCCATGTTTTCTGAAGAAATGTTTATCCTGCAGATATTGTGGTGCTGGCTTTGCTTCTGGATTTAAATGCTCGCAACGGTATGCCATCTTTGCGACTTCTTCTAAGACAACGGCATTATGAACTGCCTCGGCTGCATCAGCTCCCCATGTAAATGGTCCATGATTTGTACAAAGCACTCCTGGAACATAAACTGGATTCTTATCTTTAAATGTCTCAATGATCACCAATCCTGTATTCTTCTCATAGGCTTCTTCAATTTCTTCTTTTGTGAGGCTTCTTGCACATGGAATTTCTCCATAGAAGTAATCTGCATGTGTTGTTCCATAGCATGGAATGCTTCTCCCTGCCTGTGCCCATGATGTTGCCCATGGGGAATGTGTATGTACAATTCCTCCTAAATCTTTGAATGCTTTATATAATTCAATATGCGTTGGTGTATCAGAAGATGGATTTAAATCTCCTTCCACTCTGTTTCCATCAAGATCCATGACAACCATATCTTCCGGAGAAAGTTTATCATAATCCACACCACTTGGTTTAATAACAAATAAACCACTTTCTCTATCAATTCCACTGACATTTCCCCATGTATATGTGATCAGACCTCTTTTAGGAAGTTCCATATTTGCTTCATAGACTTCTTTTTTTAATTGCTCTAACATCTTTCGTCTCCTTTTTACATGACATCAATTGCAACTCGTTCAAGTACAAGACCTTTTTGATATTGTTTGATAAATTCATCAAAGCCTTCCACATCTTTTTCATCTGGAGCGATCGTTGTACCTTCTTCCCCTGCAAATACTTTGTCAGAAAGATAGGTATCAAGCGTCTCATCTTCTGCTTTATCCAGCATATAGGCTGCAAGGATCGCCATTCCCCATGCACCACCTTCTCCAGCTGTTTTCATAACTGATACCGGCGCATTCACAGCTGCTGCCATGATCTTTTGTCCAACACCTTCTGTTTTGAATAATCCACCATGTCCCAGCATTTTATCAACTTTGACATTTTCTTCTTTCATCAAGATATCAAGCCCCGTCTTCAAAGCTCCAAGTGCTGTGTATAGATGAACTCTCATAAAGTTTGCAAGATTAAAATTACTATCTGGTTTTCTTACAAATAATGGCCTTCCTTCTTCAAATCCTGTGATATGTTCTCCTGAGAAATAGTTGTATGCAAGTAATCCACCACAATCCTTGTCACCTTCTAATGCTTTATTGTAAAGAGTTCCATAAAGCTGATCCATATCTACATCTTCCACACCAAAGTTCTGTGCAAATTCTTTAAATAAGTTGACCCATGCATTTAAATCTGATGTACAGTTATTACAATGTACCATACCCACAAGATCACCTGATGGCGTTGTGACAAGATCAATCTCATCATAAACTTTCTTTAATTCTTTCTCTAAAACGATCATTGCAAAAACACTTGTTCCTGCAGATACATTTCCTGTTTTTCTTGTCACGCTGTTTGTCGCAACCATTCCAGTTCCTGCATCTCCTTCTGGAGGACATAAAGGAATTCCAGCTTCCAGATTACCAGATGGATCTAATAATTTTGCTCCTTCTTCACTTAAGATACCCGCTTTATCTCCAGCTATTAAAACTTTTGGTAAGATATTTTCTAATTTCCATCCAAATTTTTTATCTTTGATCAGGTCGTCAAATGTCTTGATCATCGTCTGGTTATAATCTTTTGTTTCGATATCGATTGGGAACATTCCAGACGCTTCTCCAACACCGAGCACCTTTTCACCTGTTAATTTCCAATGGACATATCCTGCCAGTGTTGTCAGATAATCAATATCTTTTACATGTTCTTCTTCTTTTAAAATTGCCTGATACAGATGTGCGATACTCCATCTTTGAGGAATGTGATAAGAAAATGCTTCCGTTAATTTCTCAGAAGCTTCTTCTGTCATTGTATTTCTCCATGTTCGGAATGGCACTAACAATTCTCCATCTTTATTAAATGCCATATATCCATGCATCATCGCACTAAATCCGATACTTCCAACCTTAGTTAGTGTAATATCATATTTTTCTTTCACGTCATTTACCAAGTTTTGGTAACTGTCTTGTAGTCCACTCCAGATGTCTTCTAATGTATAAGTCCATATATTATTCTCCAGACGATTTTCCCAGTCATGGCTTCCGGATGCGATCGGATGATGATCTTTGTCGATCAGTACAACTTTAATCCTTGTTGATCCAAATTCGATTCCCAATGCTGTTTTTCCATCTGCGATCATTTGCTTTGTTTCCATGATACTACCTCCATTTTCTAACGATAAACTACTTCATTCCATCTTAATTCATTCTTTAATATTCTGATATCTGTATTCTCATCAATGACAACACTCTCAATTCCCATAGCCTCTGCCCATGCAACCATCTGATCTACACTAAGATCATAAGAAAATGCTGTATGATGTGCTCCACCAGCTAAGATCCATGCCTCTGCTCCTTTATAAAGATCTGGTTTTGGTGTCCAGAATGCCGTCGCTACTGGAAGCTCTGGCATTGGTTTTTCTGTCTTTTTACAATCCACTTTATTAATGATCAGACGGAAACGATGTCCAAGATCGATCAAAGAAGTGGCTATTCCTTCTCCTTCTTTTGCTGTAAATACAAGTCTTGCAGGATCTTCACGATCTCCCATAGATAATGGATTTACTTTGATAGAAACAGGACCATCTGCGATCGTTGGGCATACTTCTAACATATGAGCCTCTAAGATACCTTCTTTTCCAGGAACAAAGTTGTATGTATAATCTTCCATAAAGGATGTTCCTTTTGCATCTTTCTTTCCTGCTGTCATAACTTTCATCAGTCGTACCATTGCTGCTGTCTTCCAGTCACCTTCTGCACCAAATCCATAACCTTTTTCCATTAATCTCTGAATCGCAAGTCCTGGAAGCTGTTTTAATCCACCAAGATCGCCAAAGTGTGTAACAACTGCCTGATAATCATGGTCTTTTAAGAATTTTTCCAGTCCGATCTCGATTCCTGCCTGTACTGCCACATGTCTTCTGAATTCTTTTGGATCTCTGCCTTCTAATAAGATATCATATTTATCATAGTAAAGCTGTGTCAACGCATCAATATCACCTTTGCTGACTGCATTGACATAATCTACAACTTCATTAATTGGATATGCATCGATCTCCCATCCAAATTTAATCTGTGCTTCGACTTTATCACCTTCTGTAACCGCAACATTTCTCATATTATCCGCAATCCTTACCACGCGGATATTCTTGCTTTCTACCATTCCGACTGCACTTCTCATCCAAGATGCGATCTTTTCTTTTACTTCTTTGGATTCATAATATCCAACAACAACTTCTCTTGGAATTCCCATTCTTGTCACGATATGTCCGAATTCCCTGTCTCCATGTGCTGACTGGTTTTCATTCATAAAGTCCATATCGATCGTGTCATATGGAATTTCTTCGTTAAACTGTGTATGAAGATGTAATAATGGTTTCTTAAATGCCTGTAATCCTGCGATCCATGATTTTGCTGGGGAGAATGTATGCATCCATGTGATGACACCGGCACATTCTTCATCTGCATTTGCTTCTTCAAATGTTCTTCTGATCGAAGTACTATCAATTAATGTCGGTTTCCATACAACTTCAAATGGTAAGATGCCACTTTCATTGAAATTCTGCACAATGATCTGTGCATGTTTTGCCACATGGCTTAAACATTCATCTCCATATAAATCCTGTGATCCTGTTGCAAACCAAAATTTGTAATTTTTTTTAAGTTCCATTTTTTGCCTCCCAGTTTTATATCTATTCTTGATTCCTATTTTTACATGAGTTTCCGATCACCAATTTCGGTTCGATCAAATACTCTGTTTTCATGTCTTTGTCTGATCCACCTTGTATCTTTTCTAGCAACAACTGTCCTGCCATCTCGCCAAGTTTTTCCTGTGGATGAGCAATAGTCGTTAAAGAAAGTGGATGCTGATGTGCAAGCATTGAATTATCATATCCTGTGATCGACAAGTCTTCTGGAATTGAAACACCGATCTGATGCAATCCTCCAATGATTGAAAATGCGATCTGGTCATTGTAACAGACAACTGCATCCATCTTTCTTTGATCCTTTATCATCTGAACAACCGATGTTATTGGTTTCAACTGACGATCTTCTGTATGAAACCAGACAACCATATCTGGATCATATTGATATCCTGCTTCCTGAAGTGCCATCACATAACCTTTATGTCGTTCTCTTCCTTGGTGATCATCTGCTTTAAAAACTCCTACGATATGTTGATGTCCCATATCGATCAGATATTTTGTAAGCAGATAACCTCCTTTACAGTCGTCCATAAGAATGTGTGGTTTGTCTTTCATCTCCTCATAGACTCCGTGAATAAAAATGTAGGGAATTTCATATTTATCAAGATTCTCATAAAGTTTTGGATGTCTGCATACAATCTCACTTTTACTTGGCTCAATGATCAAGCCATCAATATCTTTTGTAAGAATATCTTCAAGACATGCTGTCTCTCCTCGTCTGCTATTTTCTGTTGTCTTAAAAATAATACTGTATCCATCTTTGGAAAGGACACTGTTGATCCCCTGGATCAATCTAGGGAATATATAATCAGAAATATAGGTTGTAACCACTGCAATGTTCTTTGATTCCTTTTTATGAAGTGCCCGTTCTGTACAAAACGTTCCCTTTCCATGAACTGCAATGATATAACCTTCTTCTTCCAGAATTGACAGCGCCTTACGTACGGTATGGCGGCTAAGATCATATTCCTGTACTAGTTGATTCTCTGACGGCATCTTATCTCCCGGTTGATAGACACCAGATAAAATATCATTCTTCAGTAATTCCTTTAATGTGTGATATTTCATTTCTCCTTTGTTCTTTCCCATGTTTGACATCCTCCTTCCTTATGGTTCTTATTTTAAAACTTGTACGGTCCTCTTTACAAGTTGTTGTTTATGGTCGATATTAACAATATTTTCACTTAATTTCTATGCACTTTTAACAAAAACTATTTTTTCTATCATTCTGCTTTTCCTTTTCTACTATCTCATGCTATACTGACTATCAAGAAGGAGTAATATACGATTGGAGGATTTCATGAAAATTTTGTGTGTAACAAAATGCCCGACTGGAATGGTTCAAACCTATGTTGCGGCAGAGAAACTAGAACAGGCAGGTAAGAAACTTGGCATTGACCTTTCTGTGGAAACACAGGGAGCTATGGGAATTCAAAATCAGTTTTCCCCTGAACAGATCGATGAAGCTGATTATATTGTGATCGCTGCTGATGTTGCGATCGACGAAGCTTCCCGCTTCGGTAATAAAAAGCTTTATGTCACATCTTTAGAAGATGCCATTGTTCATCCTGAGCAGATTTTAGAATCTCTGACAACCAAGTCATATTCTTATCAGGATGCAGCTGTATCGAATAAGAAGATTCTTGGCTAGAAAAAAACCATCACATTTATGATCTTAATGGTCACTAATGTGGTGGTTTTTTTCAAATATATATGATGATCAGATCAAAATACAATTTGTAAATTACGTTTATTTATGTTAAACTAGAACATACATTCGAAAGGGGCTGTTTGATATGGAAATCTCATCAAAAGGTTTATCTTTAAATAAAAAACTGAAGATTTTAGCTGATGCAGCAAAATACGATGTCGCCTGTACTTCCAGTGGTTCTTCCCGCCGTGGAAAGAAAGGAATGCTCGGGAATACAGAGGCTGCTGGAATCTGTCATAGTTTTTCTTCGGATGGGCGCTGTGTGTCTTTGCTTAAGATCTTACTTAGCAATGAATGTATTTATGATTGTAAGTATTGTCTAAACCGAGTAAGTAATGACAGGGTTCGTACAACATTTACTCCAGAAGAGATCTGTACGCTTGTTGTGGAATTTTATCGAAGAAATTATATTGAGGGCCTATTTTTAAGCTCTGGTATTGTGAAGAGTCCAACGTATACAATGGAATTGATGTATCAGGCGATTTATCTGCTCCGTACAAAGTATCATTTTAATGGATATATCCATGTGAAAGCGATTCCTGGAGCTTCAGATGAGTTGATCACAAACATGGGATATCTTGTCGATCGTATGAGTGTGAATTTAGAACTTCCTACGATTGATGGACTTAAGAAACTGGCACCTCATAAGAATCCAAAGAAACTCGTTGCTCCAATCCGTCAAATTCAAAACGGGATTGTAGATCATCGTTTAATGATGGGGAAAGATGCTTCCATGGAACGCTCTAGAAGTAACAAATACTTGAAACATACGATCTTTCATGAAAATCCTTATCAGCGGATTCAGACTGGTTCTTCCCCATTGACGCTTGCAGATCCTTCCCTTAAGAGTACTTTGCGTCTACAAAACAATGGGAAACCAACTCCTTTTGTTCCTGCTGGTCAGAGTACACAGATGATCATTGGTGCGACTGGGGAAAGTGATCTGCAGCTTTTATCGACAACACAGAAGTTATATCAGCAGTATGATTTAAAGCGTGTGTTTTATTCGGCTTATGTTCCGTTAAATGAAGACTCTAATCTGCCAGCTCTTGGAACTGCACCGCCGCTTCTTCGTGAACATCGTCTGTATCAGGCTGACTGGCTGCTTCGTTTCTATGGATTCAAAGCAGATGAATTGCTTTCTGTGGACCGGCCGAATTTTAATACGATGCTTGATCCGAAGTGTGACTGGGCGCTTCGCCATCTGGATATTTATCCGGTTGAGATCAACCGCGCTTCTTATGATGTGTTACTTCGTGTTCCTGGGATTGGTACAAAGTCTGCGTTCCGTATTGTAAAGGCTCGTAGACATGGTACTCTTAATTTTGAACATTTGAAAAAGATGGGCGTTGTGTTAAAACGTGCGAAATATTTTATTACTTGTAGTGGAAAGATGATGTATCGGATACCGATTGAGGAAGATTTTATTACCAGACAGCTGATTGGTGAGGATGGAAAGCAAAATTGGGAGATCGATCATCCACAGACCTATCGACAGCTTTCTTTATTTGATGATTTTAATTTCCAGTCAGAAGTTACTATAGAAGATTCTTCGAAAACCTTGTTTGGGCAGATGTAATTTTTGATTCATTTTATATATTCTGGAGGATATCATGACTATTTTTACCTGTGAAGATCATTTTGATGCGATGATGACTTGTGTTTATGAAGCTTGGGCATCAAGACTTGGACATTCGAATGTGAAATTGAAGACAGAACCTATCGGGAATCTGGAATTATTTTGTAACTATCGGCATGTGGATACTGATTCTGAGAAAACAGCCCGTGTCATTCGTTCGATTAAAAGTAAGATTTCTTATCAGGCTTATCTTATGATCTATGAAGCTGCAATGTCTGATGCTGAGGATAAATTGGATATCATTTATCGATTTATTGTTGCTGGATTTCATTATGGAGCGCATGTTGTGGATTTTCTTCAAGAACCTGTGATCATGCGGATGTTTGAATTGAAACGCAAGGTTGGAAATGAAGCTCATTCACATATTGAATTTATCCGTTTTGCAAATATGCCTGGAAATGTGCTAGTGAGTCATATTGAACCAAAGAGTAATGTATTAACCTTAGTGGCCCCTCACTTTTCTGACCGTCTTCCTTCGGAGAATTGGATGATCATTGATGATCAACGTTTTATTGCAGTTGTTCATCCTGCTGATCAGGATTATTATCTGACAACACTTTCAAATGAAGAAATGGACCGCCTGTCAGTAAAAACAGACGATCCGTTTATTGATCTATGGAAAGACTTTTTCAATACGATCAGAATTAAAGAAAGAGAAAATTCTCAGTGTCAGAGGAATCTGATGCCTTTGTGGTATCGGAAACATATGACGGAATTTCAGTGATTTTCAAATTTCTCTTATAAATTTTTCGCTAATTCTTTCACTTTCTCAAGCTCTGGACATTCTTTCATCGTACCTTTCTCTACCATGTTCGGAGCTGTGATGATTCCTTTGTCTTCCCATTTTAAGTAAGATGTCATCGCCTTATACTGAGCGATCGCTGCATCAAAAACATGATCTGCTCCTGCGTTTAATAATAATGCTGTTTTATTGAAATGGAATCCTGTACTTCCACATGCATATAATCGGTCAATAACAGTTTTTAGCTGGGCTGTGATGTCAAACCAGTAGATTGGAGATGCAAAGACTACCATATCTGCATCTTTTAATATTTCTAAGACTTTTGACATATCATCTTTCTGCACACATTCCCCCTGATGTGCATAGCAATATTTACACCCTAGACATCCTTTGATGTTCATTGGTGCGATATTTAAGATTTCTACTTCATGTTTATCTGCTGCTTTGGCAAATGTTTCTGCCATGATTTCTGTATTTCCGCCTTTTCTTGGGCTTCCATTTAATATTACGACCTTCATATTTTTGTTTCTCCTTTTTATAGTTCTTCTTGTTTTAGATATTCCAAGAATGCTTTGCATCCTTCCACTACATCTTTGTATGTATCATCAAAATTCCCTGTATACCACGGATCTGCGATGTCTCTTGGATGTTTGGAATAGTCTAATAATAGATGAATTTTTCCATCTGGGTCACCGCCTGTGATACGATTCATATTTCTTAGATTCCATGCATCCATGCCAATGATATAATCATATTCTTCGTAATCTTGTTTTGTCATCTGGATGGCTCGGTGTTTTAGGACTGGGATTCCTTCCTGTCTTAGTTTATTGACTGTTCCATGATGTGGCGGATTGCCAATTTCTTCTCTGCTCGTTGCGGCAGAATCGATGTAAAATTTGTCTTTTAGACCTTGATCATTTACCATATCTTGGAAAACGAATTGGGCCATAGTGCTTCGGCAGATATTGCCGTGGCAGATGAAACATACTCTAATCATAATTTCTCATATCCTTTTAATACCTTTCAATACCCAAAAGTTCTGTACACATCAATAATATTGAAACGATATATAATTTTTATTTTTTTCTCATTACACCTTATATTTTGCCATTTCTTTTCTCGCAAAAGGTGTAAAAAAAGGTGTAATTTTTCAACTTTTACACCTCGACACTCTGGAGCTAGAAGTTAAAAAGATTCTCATCTTCCTCTTCTAGTTGCAAAATATCTACGGCTTTTTCCTGCATAACTTTTTCATTTTCCACTTCTACCATCTTCAACATTTCCTCTCTTACATCATCTACCTGTAAATGAGTATATGTATCAAATGTAATATCCATAGAACTATGTCCCATAATGTATTTCAGTTTCGCCGGATTCATACCAGCCTTTGCCATTTTGGTACAAAATGTGTGTCTGCATACATGCGGAGTGATTGTTGGTAATGGCTCTTTATACAATTTATTATACTTTTCACGAATGAACTGAAAATACTTTTCCCAATGCAGTGCCACCATTGGCATTCCATTCTGATCCAAATATAAAAAATTGCTGTACCCATCTACTACCGGTTCTTTTTTTACTTTCTTTCGCTTTTTTATAATCGACCGAAAGCAATCAGCGACTTCTGGCGTCATTGGCACTTTACGCACCCCTGCCGTTGTTTTTGTTTTCTGAATAATGTATGACTTTTTTTCATTGTATACTCTAACCAATTGATGATCTACATTGATAACCATATTATCAAAATCAATATCATCAATCGTCAATCCTACAAACTCAGAAATGCGAAGTCCAGTATTAAATAAAATATAAATACCTTCATACACTCTTTGATAATGCGCATCTTTGCGGATAAACTCGAGAAATAATCTCTCCTGCTTTCTTGTAAGTGCCTGTCTTATCACACTATCATTCACAAGCACACTTGCCAGTTCAAAATCAAATGGATTTTTTCTAATAAAATCATCTTCATACGCAAGCCGGAATGCAGGTCGCAGCACTCCTCGAATAGAATGAAGCGAACTATATCCTCTGCCATTTTTTTGCAGCTCTATCAACCACCCTCTGGCATCTGACGTCTTTACAGATGAAATTTTCCTCTTTCCAAAGGGATCGTTTTTCAGAAAATTCACTACCGTTTTGTAGCCAAGTCTTGTGCTAGGCTTAACACCTATTTTCTGAGAAATATATAGTTCCACTAAATCCAGTACCGTCATGTCGCCTCGGCTCATTGCTAAATTATCCTGCTTATCCTTTTGAATCTTTGCAATCTTCTCACGCAGTGATTCTTCTTTTTTTCCATGTACTGCGGGATCATTTGGCACTAACCGCTTCGAGTAAACATATCGGGATTTTCCCAATTCATCTACATACTTATAACGATACCTACCATCCGCTAACTGAATTTCTCCATTATGCAGTTTTCGATTTCTTTTGTCTCTACGACTTATATTCATAATGTGCTTCCTCGCTTTCCATTAAAGAAAGCTAAGCACTAGTATGACTTAAATATAATACCATATTTTATATGTAAAAACATAGTGTATTCAGCACAAACACCCTAAAGTGCATTTGCCTCATCTAAAAACTGTTCAAATAATTTTCTTTTTATTTGAACCCGATTCCCCACCATTAGTACATACGGTGCATATGGATTTTCTGCTACAAGTGCTCTCATACGCGTTCTTCCTATATGAAAGTATGCTGCAGCCTCCTCTATCGTCATCGTATACTTTTGCCAAATAGGAATTTCCAAACGGTCTACTTTCATAGCACTCATTCACCTCCGTCATCAATCTGGCAATTTTTCAGAAAGTCCTTCTGCTAGCTTTTCCATTTCCAAACGATAGATCATTAGCCGAAGAAGATATTCTGCTATATGCCGAACCCCCCGTTCCCAATCTTCTAATGTTCGGTAAGGAATTCTAAAATACTCAGCAAATTGTTTCTGTGTCATGCCTGTTTGTTTTCTTGCTTCCTTTAATAATTCCTTTAGTTCCATACTGTCTCCTAACATACTAATTTGTCTAGTTTATATGTTACCACGCATTGTGTATATTGTCAAGATATATGAAACAATTTCTCCAGTTGAAATCACCGGTCACTGTGGTCAGCAGCACACTCTGGACTCGCACCATCTCTTATAGACCATAAAGGGAGTATCATTATCATAGAACAGTCGCAACCACGGAATCACCACAATTCCTCTTTTGCATGGATGTTATCGCTCCCGGCATCTCACATCAGGCAGATGGATCAAATGTATATTTCCTCTCCATCACTTCAGCCTTACCGATCCTGGCGCATCTGCGGCACGGCGCAATGCGTAACTGTTCCTTATGTCCGATGAAATCATCATATTTAATTGTCGTTGTGTTCACGAAAATCATTTTTTCTTGTGGACACATCTAAATTATAAATGTCTGCTTTACTCTTGCAAAGAACACATATTTCGGTTATCCTCCACGATTTATCGGTGTATCATTCAAAAGAAAAAGGTATTTTGATTATTTTTCAAAATACCCTCTACTCGGATTGAAAATCATTTCTTCCTGTTTCATCTAGTAATGCTTTTATGTAACCTTCTATACGCCCTTTCTGTCTCTCAGATAATCGTCTATAATTCTTTATAATCCAAACCTCACTCCTATCTTCAAGACAAATGGTATTCTCATTATCATTAAAAAGATCTGAAGCCGGAACACCCATGCCCTTTGCTATTTTTCGTATATTGCTTTCCCGCACATCATAATCTTCCTTCTGTCCCAAACTCCATAATGTGCTTTCCGGAATACCACTTCGTTTTGAAAATTCGTAGCGTGTCATACCTGTTTCCGCTAAAAATTCAAGATACTGGTTTCTAACAGATTTACTAATGGCAGACACCCCCTTTTTCCTCTGAGACAAGTATAACTTGACATAAGAAAAAGATATAGAACACATATTTCGGTGTATTTCCACGATTTATCGGCGTATTTTTTATAAAGTTCTTTGTTTTATTCAACAAATATTTTACAAAATAAAAAGAGAAAAGATGATAATTACAGTTTCGATAACCATTACTCATCTTTTCTCTCAGTTTTCCGCCAATCCCACCAAATAAGGTCGGTTTAACCATACCTAAAATAGTACAATGCACCAATTTAATAAATAGTGTTTTTTTAACTGTTTATCACATTTTCCCATCATTTTTTACTCCAATCTGTCATTAGTGCTGTCATACCATATCCACAAAGTATCTTTTTACCATTTTTACATTTTATAAGTATGGCTATAACATACTTATAGGAGGTGGCGCTATGGCTCTCAACCCAAAACAGTTTGGCACTGTTATGAAAAATGCCCGTATGGATAAAAAACTCACACAAGCTGAATTGGCTGAAATTCTTGATCTTTCATTATCATATTTGAAAGACTTGGAGCGCTTTAAGAATACTCCCAGCCTTGAGGTTTTTGCCAAAACCATACAATATTTTAATTTATCTGCTGATACTGTAATTTATCCAGATAAAAACCTGAACAACAGTACATACCAAAAATTACAAAGACATCTACTTCAATGCGATGAGAAACAGCTTAAAACTCTCCTCGCAATCACAGAAGCTGTCCTATCAGTCGATGACACTCGCACAGACAATTCTGATATTTAATTTTTGCTCTAATATTCAAGGTTCGTTTTGTCATAAAATGAACCTTTTCTATTATTTATTCAACTGTTCAAAAATATCATTTGCCACACTATCTTTTTCAATAATTCCCATACCACACAATAAGAACAGACAATCTATATATCCCTGACAATAAGCCTGTTGAGCCTCTAGTGATGCATTATCTTCCAAGCATTCTATCCATTTCTGAATAATTCTTTGTTCGGTTTCCTTCATATGCTTCATCCGCTCTTTTCCAATCGCCTGTATCTTTTCCAATTCATTTTTAGCATTTTTCTGTCCTGGTATCTGAATTATTGATTTTTTCGATAAATTTTCGCCACGCAATTGTTGCATAAATTTCGCCACTTGGTTCCATATCTGATCACTTTCCATATTTTCGCCTCCATTCTTGTATGTAGTATTTACATATTTAGAATTGTTACACCACACAGTTAAAAACGGATTTTAATCACAAGGCATATTTCTTACGCTTGTAATATTTTAATTATTACATGCGTAAGATAAATAGTCAAGTTTTTATTTGACTTTGTATATAGTGGGCTTTATAATAAAATATGTATATTACACTCGTAAGAATTAGGAGGTGTCTACATGAGTGCATTACCACAAATATCAGAAGCTGAATATGAAGTGATGAAAATTGTTTGGAAGTATGCTCCTATTAACACAAATGAGATTACTGAAAAACTTTTAGCAACATCTTCATGGAGTGCAAAAACTATACAAACCTTAATCAAACGCCTTGTTAATAAAGGAGTTCTGACCTACGAAAAAGATAGCCGGGTATTCGTTTATTCACCTTTAGTGAAAGAATCTGATTATATTGATCAAAAAAGTAAATCTTTTTTAGAACGATATTTTCATGGGGATATCACCGCCATGTTATCCACATATATTGAAAATGACCACTTATCCGAAACAGAACTGGAAGATTTACGCTCTCTTCTTTCCAAAAAAGATCCTACAGGAGGTTCCACGCATGGATGAATTTATAACCCATTTTTTATTATGCAATATTGTTATCAGTATTATTATTGGCATTTTTTTAGTATCCAAGTGGATCTTTAAAAACACTCTGACAAGCCGGATGCAGTATAATTTATGGTATTTTTTACTTGTTCTGCTTTTAACACCATTTTTCCCAGTACAAAGTAAACAGTTTCCTGACCTTTTTTCCTGGCTCAACCATATGATCACATCACCGGCATTTCAAACCGTTCAAAATAAAACCGTAAACTCACCTGCAACCCCCTCCACCACTTCTGACTGGATGAACGAATTTACTATTTCTGTAAATTCCAGCACTCCCACAATTATCAGATGTATTTTGTTATGTGTATGGATTGCCGGTATGTTTGTAATGTTCGTGTTGGCACTAAAGTCCTCACTGCAATTGCGTTCTTTAAAACAATCCGCACTTCCTCTTCAAAATGCCACTATATACAAATTGTATAAACAATGTTTATCCGAGATGAAACTCACAAGGACTAATATCCCCATTTATAGCACTGCTTTCCTAAAAACACCTATTATTACAGGCATTTTTAAACCCGGAATTTATATGCCAATTCATCTGATATCGGATTATCATGAAACGGATGTGCGTTATATCTTGCTGCACGAATTACAACATTATAAACATAAAGACTCTCTTGCCAATTATCTAATGATCCTTACGGCAATACTATATTGGTTTAATCCTATCATCTGGTATGCGTTAAAAGAAATGCGTAATGATCGTGAGATTGCCTGCGATACTTCCGTTTTAAAAATGCTCGATGAATGCGATTATGAAAAATATGGAAATACACTGATTAATTTTGCTGAGAAGATTTCCTCTTCTCCTTTTCCTTTCGCTGCAGGTCTTGGTGGAAATATCAAACAGATAAGACGACGTATCATCAGCATTGCTTCCTATAAAAATCCCTCTTTTCATAAGAAGGCAATTGGAATTATCACATTTATGCTGATTACTGCTGGAATTATAAGTTTTACTCCTTTTATTTCATCCTATGCTGCTATCAACAATCAATATAACTGGAATTATTCTTCAGAAAATATAACTCAGACCGATCTTTCTTCATACTTTAAAAATTATGAAGGCAGCTTTGTTTTATTTGATTCCAATCGTGATAGCTGGATTGTGTATGACATGGAACATGCCACTCATCGTATATCTCCAGACTCCACTTATAAAATATACGATGCGCTTTGGGGATTAGAGGAAAATATTATTACGCCACAAAACTCCTTACTTATGTGGAATGGAAAAAACTATCCGTTTGAAACATGGAACTCTAATCAGACCTTACAGTCTGCGATGACCTCCTCTGTTAACTGGTATTTCCAAGCAATAGACGAACAACTTGCATCCACTAACATTCGCAACTATATTCAACAAATCGGATACGGAAATGAAAATGTGAGTGGCAGGCTGTCCACTTATTGGCTGGAATCCTCCTTAAAGATTTCCCCAGTGGAGCAAGTTAAACTTTTAACAAAACTGCAAAACAATAGCTTAGGATTTTCTTCTGAAAATATCAATGCAGTAAAAGATGCCATCTGTCTTTCTTCTTCCGATGCCGGAACATTCTACGGAAAGACCGGAACCGGCCGTGTGGATGGCCAGGATGTGAACGGATGGTTTATCGGCTATATTGAAACTGCAGATAATACATACTTTTTTGCTACCAACATTGGTGCAGACAGCGATGCTACCGGAGGCAACGCAACTGAAATAACCATGTCTATCTTGTCAGACATGAATATCTGGAAATAAAAATATCGGGTAAAGGTCATAGTCGTATAATCCTTTGCCCGTTTTTTTATTTTCACTTTATGCATAAAAGCGTTTCAACTATCCAGTTCTATACGTCAAGAATTAGATTTATTATTGATGTATTCTACAATTTCTCCAATAAAAAAAGATATCAATGTCCCAATTGAAACAAACAAACTATCTCTATCACCTAATGATTCAATGAAGATTGAAAATGTAAACGTAAAGTTACTATACATGTAATCATAAAAAACGTATTTCAGAGAACCTATCAAGAGCATCAACCCGAAAGAAATTAATGCATATATTAGACACAGCAAAAAGCTAATGTCAATGCTGCGTTTGACAATGATTTTTCCCATAAAAAAACCTAAAATAACCCCCCCAATATCAATATATGTATATATAATTAAAAAGCCCAAATAGGCTAAGGCAGCATTATATTTGGGAAATAAATAAAAGCAAAGAAAATAAGCTAAAGCCACACATACAAAATATACTAAAAATGGAGAATATGTTCTAACAAACTTTCGCATAAAAACACCTCACTTCACATGTAGATAATCTAATTAAAATCAAAAGCTTATCTTAATTTATTTCATAATACTCTTCACTTCCAGTCGCTGACCATGATGTTTTACCACTACTGATCACATCTTTTGTAGACATACTATAAGCAAAAATATCAAGGATCTGCGCCTCTGAGATATACCACGAACCATCTGATTCTCCTTCCTATAAACCTTTATAGAATTAAACCCTTCTTCTGAACAAACAAGCAATTCGTTGTTTTTTACAGGAGCCGAAAACATTTCTCTTTTCTCATTGTCATTATTCTTAACAATAAGCATTGTGCATCCCCAAAATATCAACATCACAACTATAATAATTATTATTTTTCTCCTCACCTTTTCCTTCCTTATTTATTATCTGTTCTCCTTACTACATCATCCTTTACAAATACGGTATTGATAGGTGGGTATCTCCTCAATTCCATTATTAAGGATTTTATTTCCCAAATATTTAAAACTCCCATCTTTCGCAAACTTTACAGTCAGTTCATGCGTAATCACCGCCTCATTGCATAACACCATTTCACAAACCGCATCCACTGTAAGAGTAACTGTTCCATTGGAATTATGTTTAATCTTTGTAACTTCCGGGATAGAAGTTCCAAAAAAATTAGGTGCATAATTAAAACATCCCAACCGCATCCAATCATATGTCTTTTTCTTTTCATTATAACTTGCATACTTTTCAATCTCTTCTCTGGAAACAGGTAAATATTCCATTATCAATTGCTCAAATTGATCTTTTGGTATTCCACTTGGATATTTTTTCCCATTAAATTTCTTTTTATATTTCATAGCATATAAATATTCATATAAACCATTATAATCTATCTTTTGCATATGTTCCTGATCCCAATTAGAACATAAAATATTATTGCCCTGATACGCTAAACCACGAACGCATTTTCTTGATAATTTCCGCTTATTATCACTCATTGGCTTAATCCTAATCAGACAGCTTCCATCTACCATTTCCGTCACTTCAGGATATTCAGGCACACACAATTCATAGCAAAACCATCCTTTTCTCGAATATCTCCATTTCTTTATCCTTGTGTAGGAAACAAATGTAATAATTGGCTTACCATTATCATCCCACGATGCATTTGAAGCCAATAGAAACATCTCCTTTCCGTCATAAATAAATTTTTCTCTTCCAATGCTGCCCTCGGAATGAACTTCATAAATAACACCCGACCCTTTCTGTTTCTTCTGTGCTTTTGCAAGAAATGAAGAAAATCTTTTATAATTCTCCATATTAGAATAATCTTCAGAAACTGTAACAGAATAACCCTGTTGTTTTATCTTTTTAATCATTTTACATATCGATTTGTTATCTAAAACAACATTTAACGAATCTCCTTTATCCGCATTTCTATATATATGTTCAAGTCCCGACATTATCTGCATAGAATCTCTTGTAGCCTCTTCATTCTCTTGAGCGGATACCGGCAAGTCATATCCTTTTTCCAGATCTTCTTCCGTTATAACATCTTCCTTTGTATTATTATTTGGGACACTTTTTAGCTTTTTCTCATGCTGACTTGATGTCTTTTTCACATCATTTGTCTTTTGGCTGCACGAACAGCAAAAAACACAAAGAGTCATTACAAAAAGGATTAAATATAAAAATTTTCTCATAATTCTGCACACTCCTTCCTGTTTTCAATTTTTACCAAACCATTTATCCAAAACAGCCTTATCTTTTTTTACCACATAACCACTTCCTCCTATTCCCTTTACATCTTCAACCATACTGACAATAAGAATAGGTTTTTTGTTTTTCTTATCTGGTGTCATAACAGCAAACCACCCTAATTCAGTTCCTGTCGTATCACTCTGCGACTCTTTAATTTCAGCAGTTCCTGTTTTCCCTGCTAAAATCATATCTTTACGATGTATGGCATATCCCGTCCCGTGTGAATCATTTACTACACTTTTTATACCCTCTAACACTTCTTGGGATACGGATTTGGAAAAAGCTTCTGAAATCCACTGCTCTGCTTTGGCATTTTCTTTATACAATAAATACGGTTTCAACACATTTCCGTCATTGCAAAAACTTGTGTAAATACAAGCCAAATGAAGTGGATTGACAAGTACCTGTCCCTGACCATATCCCGTATCCGCTAACCCTACCTCACTTTGAATATGCTTATTATTGGAGAACTTTGACTCCGCCATCATTATTTCAAATGGAATAGATGAATGAAACCCCAACATAGATAATGACCTCTCCATCTCTTCTGTTCCGATTTTAAGTGCTGCTTTGGCAAAATATATGTTATCTGAATATATCAATGCATTTTTCAGTATAACGGGGCTATATGTATGAAGTGTCGTAACATGATATGTCCCCCATGTTTTATCTTTTTGCCAGCTATGTCCTTCATTTCCAAAATTATCTGTTCCGGTAAATGCTTCAGACTGTAAACCAATCGCCGCAATAACAGGCTTGAATGTGGATCCCGGACACCATACTTGTCTAAAACGGTTATACAATGGTTGTTTCTTATCTTTATTTAATCTATCCCATTGCTTTTTACTCATTCCCATTATAAATGCATTCGTATCATAGGAAGGTGTACTAACCATTGCCAGCACTTCCCCAGTAAATGGATTCATGGCAATGGAACAACTTTTGTCACTTTTAAAATTTTTATATAATTGCGCCTGTAAATCCGCATCTATCGTTAATTTAATGTCTTTTCCATCTTTCACTATTTTATATGCCAGCTGCTCTTTCTCTTTTCCTTCTGAATCAGCAATATATATTTTGCATCCATTTTCCCCCTTCAATTCCTTTTCATATACCCCCTCTAACCCCGTTTTTCCAATGACACTGGCATTTGTATATCCTTCTCCTGCATGCTTTTCTAAATCTTCTGCAGTTACATTTTGTACATACCCCACTAAATGTGCAGCCTCATCCTTTAATGGGTATTCTCTGACTTCTACATCCGAAATCATTACACCAGATATTTTTAATAATTTTTCCTGTCGTTTTTGTTCCTCAACAATTGTTTCATCCGGATCCAGTGCGAGTAAATCAAGTTCTTTTACTTTTGCAATTTTTTTAATCGGGACAAATGAATCTTCTTTTACCCATTTTGCCGTTAATTCCTTTTCTATATCTTCTGGTTTTATTCCCAACAATTTCGCAATTCTGACAATGGATTTTTTCCTATTTTCTAACTTTCCAGGTATAATTCCAACAGATGAAGCAACACCCTTTCCCGCAAGCATTCTTCCATTCCTATCCAGAATTTGACCTCTCTGCGCCTGTATTACGGACACACGCACTTTGTCATCCTCTGTAAGCCCTGGATAGATTACTGAATTACTCCATACCATTTTGTACTGATCATCTTGTTCTAAAAAAGCAACTTCGTTTTTAAAATCCACTTTTCCGGCTACTGTGTCAAAAGCTGTATTATATTTAACTGTTAAACTTTCTTCTTCATAATCTATTATTTTTATATTGATGTTTTTTGCTTCAATCCCCTCATAAATAGCAGAATTGCGCTTCACAAAGTCCTCTTTTTCAATGGTTTCTTTACTCTCATTTGTTATCATTTCATACATTTCGCTATAGTTTTTCTGACAAATGCAATTCATATATGACTTCAAAACCTGTTCAGGACTTTTGACAACCTCTTTCTTAGTTATCCCTTTTATAGTAAACAGGACTACACCAGCTATAAATATTATACTTAGCACCAAAAAGCCAACACGGATCATTCTTCTTTTTCTATTATGTCTATATTTCATAATTACTCATTTTCCTTTCATTTTTCTTTCATCCAATCTATGCAACCTAACACCTTTTTTCCTGTATGACCGGATTAACTTTTGATCTACAGGAATAATACACATACGAACACTTTCGCCGTATGCGAAATAAGGATAAATTCCTACTCCATCTCTATAATACAAATCGCTTGGTAGATTATAGCTATGAAATCCTTTTTCTGTCTGAAATATATGATCATATGCCTTTTTATTTAATTTTTTATACAAACTTGTTATCTTATTCTTCTCCATATTCGGAAAAAGCATTTTCAAACAATAAAAGCATAATTTCTCATATTTCTTATACATTTTTTCTGTATAACTATGATCATCAAAATTAACTGTAATAGCTTCTATGTTTTTTGTATGTTTTATAGTGTACACAGCAACAGTGGGTAATGTCAGTATTTTCTTATTTTCCGTATATTCATAACACATATCTCCTTTCAGCCTTCCAAAATCTTGTTTATATGAATACCATGTTACAAGCGACTGAATATATTTCTTTCCATAATCTTGGTAATAGCAATAGTTGTAAGCATCTATAAAATCTTTAATCTCTATTGCAAAGTACAATTTCCCATTTTTCCTGGCAACACTGTTATTCCAATCAATATAACTCTGCTCACAAGGTAAAGCCGTGCTTTCTGATGTTTTGGTATCCTTTCGTTTATCTTCAATCACCTTTTCGTTTTTGCAGGCAGTCAAAACAAATGTACATATCGTCATATACAAAACCCATTGTACTATATGTTTATTCTGAAACATCTTTTACTCCCTTCCTGCTATTCTTACATTTGTAAGAATTAAGATTAAAAAATATATGTTTTTTTGTTTTTATATTACACCTGTAATATTTGCATGTCAAGATAAAAAATCTATGCTGGCTAAACACATTCATATCCATGCTTTGTCAGCAAAACTATTTCCATTCCATTACTACAAACACCATCTCTGCGAATTCTTTATCTGTCATATCATTTAACTTGGCAACTGCCCGATTTGACAATTAAATTTTACGCTTTTCTTTACTATCTAACAACTATAAATCATCTATCATATACCAAACTCAGAATAGTACAAAATCATATTATTATAATTTACTAGTTATAGTGGATTTTCCCCTTTTTTTGAAGCAATTACTCCCCCTTCCATCTCCATCCACATCTTCTTTTTCTGCAGCATCTGTCCTTCCTCTATCTCCGGACGGATGATTGACTTTATCACTTCTTCCGGAGCCTCTGCCTGCAGCAGATCTCTTATCACATTTCTTCGTATCTCACCGATCCACTCGGAAGAATAAATGTCAAGAAGCGTCAGCGAATCAAAGTTTTCTACAAACCATGCTTTCCGTTCCGCTTCCTCCCGTTCTTTTTCCGCCTGAAGGGCTGACTGTATCATACCGGCAGTAATGGTCGGCTCTCCTGCCTTTCTCTTTTTATCATTCGGAGTAGAATGAATCTTCTTTTCCATCTCATCCAGATCCATCATCATGAACGAAAAAGCATCCAATTCATACAGCCTGATATTTTCATTTTTGTCTTTCTGCAGTTTCAGATAATTTAAGGATTCTTCTCCGAGAAATTCGCACTCTTCCATCGGCTTTTCCTGTTTTTCTTGCTGCTCTTTGGGATTAAAAGTGCCACACTTTCTTGCTTTTAAGTATTGTTCATGCTCCCACGGAAACCACTTTTTATCACGGATTGGATTTTCCCCACGCACAAAGATAATACATTCATCATCCGGTAAAAGACGCAGCTCATACTCTAACATCAGTTCTCTGCCGAGTACATCATAGTTCTGACTGTATGAACCGCTGGAGCCTTTGCTTTCCCCACTGGTTCTTTTATCAATCGTCCACTTACCAAGCAACTTTGATACATACTCGTAGGTACTTGCCTCATTTCCGCCAAGATAGATAAAGGTATCGCAGTTTCCTACGATTCCCTCCCATGCACCTTCCGCAAAAAGTGTTTTTAACTGTGCCAGGGACTGTAAAATCGGTACACAGTACACACCTCGGCTTCGACAGGTTGCAAGAATCTTATCAAAATTGTTCGGCATCTTGATATTTGCCATTTCATCCAGCCAGAACCCAACATCCATTGGCAGCTTTCCGCCAAAGAATCTTGCCTGACGGTACAACTCCTGAAAAAGCAGGGTATAAACCATGCCCGGCACGAAATTAAAGGTGTCATCGTCATCCGGGATAATGATGAACAGATTGCTTTTTGTTTTCTTATCTCCGTCAATTCCTACTCCAAACTCATCCAACGGAATGTCATTGGATGAAAAGATTTCTAACAATTCCTCATTATCAAAAGGCTGCATACGGGCATTTACGGTCATAATAACGGAACGGATCGTTTCATCCGGACCTCCCCGGTATCGCTGATAGGCTTTTACCGCCGGATGATCCGGCTTCTTTTTTGCCAGTTCTTCCATACGCAGATCCAGTTTCGGCGGTGTATCCGCATCCACAAACTGAGCCTCATCTAACAGATATAAAATCGTTTTCCAGTTTTTCTGCAATAGTTCCGCCCGCCCTCTTTTCTGATTATATACTCCCTTGGGACATTCCATCCAGACATAGAGGAAAAGGCTCTCCAGAAACATTCGTTCTGCCTTCTCCCAAAATGGGTCTGCACTTGAATTTTTAATGTTTGGGGAGTTTGTATTCTGTATCAGATTCGTCACGAGTTTGGTCACATCACTTTTACTGCGGATGTAGAGAAACGGATTAAAGTGCATACTTTTTTCCATTTCACACAGGTTTAATGTATATACTCTGGTATCTCTCTGCTCTGACAGCCATGCACCCAGTTCTTCTACAAGGCTTCCCTTTGGATCGGTATAAATGTTGCAGTCATGCAGAGACAGTAAGTTGGGTGTCAGGAAAAAAGCGGTCTTACCGGCACCGCTTCCACCAACGACAAACACATTGTTATTGCGAAGAGTATCGGAATCATACCGAAACCGTACATTCTGTGACAGCACTTTATTTTCCTGTGACAAATCCCCTTCCTCGTCTACTGTCTTTGCCGCATATTTTTCATTAAACTCCCGCACCTCGCCCCACTTGGCAGAACCAAATTCATTGCCCGGCATCCGGTTATGGTCACTTCTGCTATACACCGTGAAACTTAAAACCATCCATAAAAGTCCGCCGACAAACACCATACTGAGACTTTTATCGTTATATATCTTCAGCGGATGTAACAGGCACCAGACAATCTGTTCCTTCAGCTTTGTCATTTCCACATCTATGATATACAATCCGCTTAAACAGTAAAACAAATAGAGTGTGGGCAGCAACAACGCCACACACACTCGTAATAAACTCTGCAGTCTTCGTTTTCTCATATCAACGGTAACATGGGTTACACGGCTTTTCCCTTTTTGTTTTTTCACCAGAATCACCTCTACAATTTTTTGTTCTTCGGAATGCTGACAGATTTTTGCAGCAGCCTCTTTTCCAAAGATGGACTGTCTATATTCCACCTGCCCCGCTGATGTTTCAAGCATTCTGTCGCAATCTCTTCATTTTTCTTTACATACTTTCGCAGCTCCTTTCCATTCGGATCCAGTTCTGTGATCTCCGACATATCTGATCGTTTCAAATATGCCAGTAACCGCTTTCCGTCATCCGACAAGCTGGTTGTCTCCTTGTCCAAGCAGATACAACGCACAAAATCCTTTGATTCCTGCTGTTCTTTCGGCAGATTGGCAATATACAGATTTGGAGATTCTGCCACCATCTGCGTCTCCATATCAAAGGTAACCGGAATGTACTCCGGACTTTGGTATCGCTCTTTCATCTTTTCAAAGGACAGCACTTTTTCCACTGTTTTCTCCGGAACTAAATCAGGGACAGAAGATTTTTTCTGAATCTCCTGTCCCTCATGAAAAGATGGAAAGATTGCTGCATACTCCGGCTTTAGTTTCCCGATCATTTTCACACGGTCATCGCCTACCGGGGCAAATGCTTTTTCCAGTTTTGTAATATCCAGTTTCACTTTTTCTTTCTCATTGATGTTTTTCCTTTGATCCAGTGCATATCCCCAGAGTTCTCCATCCCGTTTCAAACAGGTAATCACCGTCTGCCCCTCATCCAGAAGAATACAGTCTGATTTTTTGATCCGTATGGCACTGGAAAGATCTTCTCCCAGTCTGCCACGGGGAATGCGAAACAGATAGGCATCCTTTTCTTCCCGCAGAAGAAGCGATTCCACATTGATGCTGATGGGAAGATATTCTTTATCCCTGATTCTTTCCTGGATCTCTTCCAACTGCTCCTCGTGCATCCTGCCCTCATATCCTTTGGCAGCAAGTTCATTAAGATATTCCATTCCTCCCGGACTTGCCGTTCCAAAATACTCATCCAGATCCATTTCTTTTGCTTCCTGTCGAAACTTCTTTTTATAATAATCAATCACCAGCCGTACACTTTCCACATCATCCGGATTGTAGGCAATCTGTGTATAGCCGTCTCCGAGATTTAAGTCCGGCAACTCAGAAAACGAAACCTTTAACTTCTTTAACCGGTCATAAAAGGCGATCAGTTCCTTCTCATCCTCCAAAGGAATGTTTAAGATAGTGTAACGACCGCCTGTCATTTTCTCCAGATCGGATAATTTCATAGTATTATGCGTTCCCTCACTGGCATAATGAAGTTTCATTCGATGCTGTAATGCTTTCACCTGTGCAATCTGCACTCCTTTCTCTGCTCCCTTTGCCGAGAAGCGTATAGCTTTTCCTAAACCTTCCAGACCTCTTCCATATAATTCTATGATCTGCACTAACGATTGTAATTCTTCACTCATTTGTTCGCCCTCCTGCTTTTCTTTACATTTTCCTGTTTGCCTTTTTGCTGCATCATTTCATAAAATTCGATACATCGTCGTATCTCCATCACATCCTTTCGCTTCTTTGCCATTTCTAAAATGTCCTCTGCCGGCATTCCTGCTTCTACCGCTTTCCGAAGCTGTTCGATCTGTGCTGCTGACAGGTCACTGTCCTCAATCACATACTGCATCACACTTTCATAACCACTCTCCGGGTTCTTTCTTTGGAAATGATTTTCTAACATAAACTGTATTCTTTCTGCCGGATTTTGAATTTCATTGGTTGCTCCTTGTATTTCTGAATCCATCCCCAAAAGAATACAGAGCATCTTTTCATGTTTTGCCAATAGGTCAGTAGTATTCATCACAAGATAACTGTCTATCTGCTGTTCTGACAATCCATAGCCGACTCCCATAAAAATCAATGTCCACTCAGCATCCGTCGCTTCAATCTCATGCTTTTGGATCAGTTTCTTTACTAATGCCATCTGTTCTGTTGTCATAACTGTTTCTGCCTCCTCTGCTGCACCGTTTTGATGAGTTCTTTCTGCACTCTTCTTGTTTCTCTTCGTTTTACATACACACCGCATTGTTTCGTCTCATTTTTCATTTTCCGAAGAATACTGACACTTCGTTCATGGATATACAACGGTGTTCCGGTTCGCTGATACAACCGCCTTGCCTCCAACACCTGCCGTACCATTGCCTTCTGATATTCCGACATTTCTTTATACGGGATAAACTGATAATTTCTGCTCATTGCCCAGTCAAGTTTTGTATTTCTTTTTTCTGCTGTCTCCCTTTTCAACGGAACTCTGTCGGCAGTCTTTGAAGCAATGCGCCGGTCAATGTCTGCCGGCATATAGCCCTCACTTAAACGATAGGTACGAATGGCTTTTCCTCTCCCCGGCGGTGTCAGGGCAAGATAGACACCATGTTCTCTCGATACTCCTTCCCGTAGTTGGTAATCATAATCCCGCATCAGACGCTTTTTGAAATCTGCATAGGATCTGCTTTCCAAAATACACTGGTCAATATCCTGCTCCACTTGTTCTTTACCCGTCATTGTTCCTTGCTTCCTGTCGTAATCGGGTGAATAATCCAGCGCCGGATCTTTCTCCTTTAATGGTCCGGTATGGTATTTTTCAGCCAGCTGGTTTGTAAGCGGGCGTATCACTTTCTCCCAGTCCCCTTTTTCATACCGGTACTTTCCACCATTTCTTGCTACGGAATTGAATACGAGGTGCATGTGCATATGGTCACGGTCTTTATGAACCGAGCAGGCATAATCATAATGATCTCCCAGATATTCCTCGACCCACTCCCGGACAAAACTCAAAGCATCTTCCGGTGCGATTGTTTCATCCTTTGAAAAAGAAAACTTAAAATGATACCCCTGTCTGGTTCCGTGCGTGGGATGCATCTGCTTCGTCAAAAAGAAGGTATCCAAAATCTGCTCCTGTGTAATGCCTGCATTACTGAAACACAAACCATCCGTTTTCCTCTCATTCATAATATAGGGAATGGACTTTCGTAAATGTTCCTCCGTCCTAATGGTATCCATCTTAATAATGAGCGACATTGCGATCACCTTTCATAATCCGTATGGTATGTTTCATCATTCCATAAACTTCATCCAATTTGCAGAGCAGTTCTTCACTTGGTTCCACATAATTGTGTTCGTTATACTTTTTTGCAATCTGATTGATATTGACACCAATCTTGTTGATCTCATAGATCATACGCACAATGGAGGATTCAAACTCATCCCTCGTCACATCCGGCGGGCACTTTGCCACACTCCGAATATATTCGCTCATGGTTTTATGATGCAGGCTTGCCTGCTTATTCAGTGCTGCCTTTTCCTCCGGTGTCATTCGGACCCGGAGAATCTCTGTTTTCATGTCATTCAAACAATCACCTCTTTCTTCTGTTTGGACATTTTGTCCAAACGCTGTCCATGTCTCTTTTGATCTGATTCCGTCTGGACATAATGTCTAAACGCTAACCATGTCCTTTTCTATTTGAGCCTGTCTGGACATAATGTCCAAACATACCATTTTTACTGCTTTTTTGATGTTCATTTTTGGCACATAAAATGTGCTTTTTATCTCTTCATTCGAGCCTTGCAAGATACGCATGATGTGGACACATCCATGCACATATCTTGTAAGGGGACTCCGTTCCCTTATACCCTTATGCCCTTATATACAGTAATAGCGTTATTTTTTATGCTTTCGTCTGGAACTGACTTTTGCCAACTTTTTCTTGGCTTTTTTTGCCTTACGTGATTTCTTTTTCGCTTTCTTCTTTTTATGAACAGCCTTCTTTTTTGCTAGTTTTTCCCTTTCTGCCTTTTGCTGTTGTTCCAGCTTAGCCTGTTCTTCCTGCACTTCCTTTTCCTTCATCTGATTGATTGCCGCTTCATCGTATGATGTTTCTGAAAGTGACATCTGACAGCTTTTCAGATTGTAATTGCACTGATAGACACTGCCATCTGACAAAAGAACAAAACTGGTAACATCAAATGCCTTCGTCTGCTGATAGGTCAGTTTTTTGACGGATCTGCATTTCCTGTCCTGACAAATCTGAATCAACTGATTCTTCAAATCTTCATAAGCTGTGTCCGACATAAATCCTGAAAATGTATTAAGGTTTGTGGTATCCACGGAAATTGCTTCTTGGGTTTCTTGATCCGGAGCAGTCTCTGTCGCAGTCACAGATGCCCCCGATGCTGTTTCTGTAACGACCGCTGCACCGGTTGCCGTATTGGTTTTATGAACCGTTTCCAATCCTGCATGATGACCTCCCATCATACTTTTTATGATAGCTGCCACAATAATGGCAACGAACATAAAAAATACCAACACTGCCATAACAGTCTTTCTTCCCTGTCCCCTGTCTCTTTGCTTCCAATAAAATCTTCGTATGTTTCTTAACATGACTTCCTCACTTTCTATCCTGTTTGGACATAATGTCCAAACGCTATTTTTTGTCCTATCCCTTTATCCGTCTGGACATTATGTCTAAACGCTGCTTTTTGTCCTATCTCTTTAACTGTCTGGACATTATGTCTAAACGCTACTTTTTGTCCCATTTCTTTAACCGTCTGAAATAAGTAAAATTCATATAAACACCAAACATCGGTCCCTCTGTATTTCCGGTCAATGAAGAACCGCTGGAACTGGTACAATGAAGCCAAACCACTCTGCCATCTTTCATTTTTCCACAATAGATCCCAACATGATTTGCTCCACCGGTTCCACCTGTCTTACTTTTCAATCCGATGTCTCCCGGCTGTAACTGGTCAGCAGATATGTCCTGAAACTTTTTTGAACCGATAAAAGTTGCTGTCGTAGAACCATATGGCACACTGGTCACTCCTGCTTTATGAAATGCCCATGCGGAAAAAGCAGAGCAATCCAAAAACTCCGGTTTGTCCCGTCCATCCGACTGTCGTTTCTCCATGCTGTATTTCACCGTTCCAATTAAAGAAGCACCTTTTTCGATCACATCCCACGCCTCCTCCGGTGCTGTATTATTTTTCTTCAATTCTTCTAAAATCTTTTTGGCTGATTCATTGGATACACTGGTTTCTTCATTCATCACATAGTAACGAAGTACATGAGGTACATACTCGGTATCACCATAAGAGCTGTACCCAAGTTCCGCACACATCTTCGCTGAAAAGATTCTGGCATTTTCTTTGGTATAACAGCCATAGTTTTTTGATGCCCAGTCTATGTAACCATTTCCAAAGTTGTAACCCTGCAGGGCAAGGGAAATTCCTTTTATGTCATTCGGACTTTGACACTTCGCTTTTGTCAGGCAGTCAGATAATTCATGCGTTCCGCAGTCAATGCTTTCTTCTGTACTGTCAATCGGCGGATTCACATTGTAATAGGATTGTGCCGTCTGCATGACATCCGGTTCCGTTCCACCGCTTTCCTGTTCGATCACGGCAAGACACAGATCCACATAATCATCAATTCCATATTTTTCACAGTATTCCGAGACAAGTTCACGGAAACTTTCTGTCTTTCCAGATACCTGTGCCTGATAGGTTCCATCCTGTGATTCATTAGCAGCACCGCCGGAACCAACCACTGCTCCGATTGCTCCAACGATAGCTGCCACAAGAATAATCAAAAGAAGTGCTATCCATACAGCCGGATTTGCCGCTACTGCCTGAACAACACTTTGTATTGTCTTTACCAAAGATTTTCCTGTCTGTGCTCCCGCTTTTGCTCCCGATCGAACAGCCTGTGCCGATTTCTCCGTTGACTTTCTTGCAGCCTTTCTTTTTTCCCTGCTTTGCAGCTTTTTATGCACAAGCGTTTTCATTCCGCCTACTGCTGTATGTGCGCCTTTTCTGGCAGTTTCTTTAGAAAGCCTAATGGGTGTGTCTGTTGTATGATCCGTATTTCTTTCTTCATAAGAATCATCCGCCACACTGCTTCCAAGCAGCATCAGATGCATGGACTGCACCATAAGCTCCCTTGTTTCATGAATAGAAAAAAGGACACGCTCACTTTTGGATGAACTGCCCTTCTTCTGCTTTTTGCCTTTATTTAGTTTTTCAATGCCTCTTTTCTTAAACCGGCTCTTTTTCCGCCGTTTCATTTTTTCAGCCTTAGCCATTGCGCTGGCTTTCTTTAACATTCGCTGTTTGGAACGATAATCCAGACTTTTGAACACACGCTTCGCCGGTTCACTTAATGATTCAATGACCTCTTTGTCAAGATGATCCATTCGCTGCCACCTCCAATTATATTCAGTGGGCTGTATATTTGTTTTTGATTTTTCTGTTGAATGTTTTAGGGAAATATGATATATTGATATTAGAAAACGAAAGTACCCACTCCAAAGTGGATGCTCCCAAGATGGATTAAGTGTCTTTACAGACACCGCCTATCCTGTTTGCCGACAGGATAGGCATTTTTATTTTCGCTTGTTTCTCTTATTGAGAAAGGCAAGCAACGCTATAACAAGACTACCAAAGGCACATAACAATGTTAATATGCCGATGAAAATCGAAAGGATTTCAAAAGCTGTCATCTGCGCCACCTCCCTTCCTATGTATTCCGGCAAACCGGTCATTTGGTGTTGGGAGGCTACCACCCTGTCGTGGGTACTTTCCTATGGCTTACGCCATGCAACTAATATATCATTTTTCCCGCCATAATTCAACGATTTCCGTCAATTTGTTTGCCCTTATTTTTCCTTATTTTTTCCCTGTTTGCCTGTTATTTTTTATTGACCATCTCATGGAAATTAGTATTAAATAACTGATACAGACTACTGTCTTTTTCCATCGTATTATCAAACGGAACAATCTTATCGCCAAACCGGATAAGTCCCATTCCCGGCTCTGCTCCGTTCACACAGGCAAGCTGCTCGGAAGAAATATCAAACAAATCTTCTACCGCTTCCTTATCCATTGTTCCCTGATCCAGTAAAAGCATAAATTCAGAATTGGAAACCATTGTTTTGGTAGAACGGTTTCTCTGTGCATCGATCAGATTCTGGCTCATCCCGGTGCAGATACCACCACGCTTGCGGACCTCACGCCACATCTTCTCCAGTGCATGTAAACTGTATTCTTCTCCCCAAAGTTCGTGCATCTCATCCACATAAACCCATGTAGCAACTCCATCCGACTGATTATATTTGATCTTAGCCGTGATACTTTCAATCATCACAAGCATTGCCATTGCTCGCATTCGTTTTCCCAGCTCCGAAAATCCGTACACGGTAAATCGGTTCTCATCGGATATGGACTGCTCTCTGGCAAAAATGTCAAGCGTACCATCTGCAAATACTTCCAACTGGTCTACGATCTCCTGTGCTGCCTCATTTCCATCGTAATGCTCAAGAATATAATCTCTCATCACCGGAATTGTCGGAGATTCCGGACGGTTTCTTGTTCGTCTTTTGTCTTTTCGCTTCTTAAAGTATTCCTCATACATATGACTGACTGCCTTATCAATTACAGCGATGTGTCTGCTGGTAAGCGGCACCGGTTTCAATGCCTGCTCACAGATCGCATAGGCAAACTCTGCTTTTTCCGCTACAAAGCGGTCAATGTCCGGCACAACATCCGGCACATGAAACGGATTGACATAAAAGACATTTTCCGCAGACTGTGTCAGATTGATATACTGACCGCCCCACGCTGCAGCAATGTCTTTGTATTCTCCCATTGGATCTACCACAATAATGTCATCCTTTGAGAAACATAACACCTGCCCCATCTCTGATTTCTCATTGTAGGACTTTCCTGAACCCGGAACACCAAACACCATCCCGTTTCCATTCTTTAATAATTTACGGTTTCCTATGATCAGATTTTTGGATACCTTGTTAAATCCATAGCAGTAGCCTAAATCATCATGGATTTCCTGCACATTAAACGGAATAAAAATGGAAAGTTCCTCAGAGGTAATTGTCCGCATCGTATCAACAAATCTTGCTCCCGTCGGCAATGATGTATTCAAGGCATCAAGCTGTCGATAGGAATGTGGAACAATGTCCATGTTGTGTGTTTTTCCAATGATACGCACCTTTTCTGTCCGTTCCTCCAGTTCTTCCATTGAAGCAGCTTTTACCACAATGGTAATTCCCACATAAAGAAGTCGCTCATCAAACGAAGAAATACGGTCAAGCATCTCTTCTGTGTCTCTTTGCTGCTTTCTCCTCTCATAATTGATGTTCGTTGAATAATCTCCATTTTCGTTTTTTAACTCCTGCTCACGGTTAATACTCCGCTCATTAGACATGTACTTTTTCATCACCATCTGATATGCCACATCATTGTCAAGCGGCTCCACATCCATCGAATAAATGATCGGGAAGTCCATGTTTGTCAGTTCATTTAAGAATTGATCCGTCAAACCGTTCGGATATTTTCTGATAAACATCACACAGGCGCAGCTTCCACCCTCCATTTCCAAATATTCCGGATGCTCCCGCAATGAAGTATTGATAATGTCATTTCTCCAGTCCCGTTTCAGATGCAGATATTCATTCCAGTCAAAAGAAAAAGATGCCTCGTCACCCATGCGATAATAACTGTGTAATGCTCGCAAGCGTTCCGTGGCATCTAATGGTATCAGGCAGCTCCCCAATCGGTGAAATAACTGCTGTATGGAAAACTCTATGGTGTTAAAGTAATTTCTGGCACTTTCATAATCCGGCTTTCTGCAACTGACAATGAAATACTTGGATTGCAAAAGTCCTCCCCGCCCTTCCTGCAATCGCTTTTCAATCAGCTTGTGGTATTCTTTCGCCAAAGGCTCCATTTCTTTGCTGACTGCCTTCTGCAAGATTTCTTCCCGAAGCCTTCCATTATCGGCATAATGATTGGATACAATCACCTTGTAGCTGACATTCATTGACCGAAGCAGCGTTTCAAACCGCTTGCCGGTTTCTTCTTTTTCTTCCTCATCCTGCGTGGAAAAGTTAATATCCTCAAACAGATACATCCTGTCAAACTGATGAATCTTCTTTTTTCCTCCGTCTTTGTTTGTCGGACTCTCCAGTTCAAAGATACCATTTTTCGAAATTCGATAGATTGGTATCGTATCCTGGATACATAACGGAACTTTGTAAATGCGTTCCGTCTGTGGCGTCAGCGAGTCCTTTCTGAATAATTTTAGCATTTATTTTAACCTCCTGTTCTTATTTTAAGTATGAAAAAAAGAACTACCGAAGTAATTCCTTTTTACATGCAAATACAAACAACTCATTTTATTACATCTATAAACTATATTTAACACCATCTCTAATTTAACTGTTGACAGATTATTTCTCAGTTAATTATTTTACGTCCACCTTGGCTCGCATACTAAAAACCTTCAACCATGCACAGAACAACTTTCATATTAATCAGAAACTCTATTCTTGTTTCTATGTAAAAATATCATCACCATTACCTTTGATTATAATGCATTTCTATCAAAACATGATATTGCAAATTCAACTATGAAATAGTAGTAAAGTGAGATCAAAACCAAGTCTGTGCTTTTATCATTTATTTTACCAGTTCATGAATAGCTTTTACAATCGTAAGTCCATAATCAACAAAAAAATTCTTCTGTTCTTCAGAATATCCCTGTCTTTCCTCTATTGCTTCGTCTGTACAATGTCTAAAGCATTGCATTTTCTTTCTATAACTCCTCACTATCGTGTCATTAATAAATTCACAACATACTCTTTCATATTCTGGTGTAATAAATTTTCCATCTCGTTTCAACAAGTTTTCAATAAGATTTGCAATCTCAGCAATTTTCTCGTCTATATGCATACTGTTGAAAGATGCCTGTCGAGTAGAAATTTCAATAAATTTTTGATCTATACAATCATCCACTTCAATGTTACATGTCTTTTGCACAAATGTCAGTTCTGCAACAAATGCTCTTCTTGTCGCATAACGAACAGTTCCATTATCATCCCCACCCTGAGCAATAATGCGATTTCTAATATCTCCATATGTAAAATCGGCCGGATTAATAGGAGGTCTTGCCAAAATTCTTGGGAACTCTTTTATTTCGTATCCATGCATATACAGATAATATGTTATAAGGTAAAACCAACATTCATTTTCATTGGAAAAAGTAACATTTGGCTGACATAATTCTTTAAATTTGGTTATTGCCTCTTCAACATCATAAATTTCAAATTGATATTCCTGAGTTTCTTCTTCACCATAAAAAAAATTATATGTACGGTTTACACCTTTAACAGAATCAAAAAAACGATAATGATATTCTGATTCCTTTATATTTTGTAAATAAAATTCTCTTATATCCATCAAAAACACTCCATTTAAAAATCAAATCGTCTTTCCTTCAATTCAGCATCTTTTCTCATTTTCACAAATTCTTCTGCAAATTTTTTTGCTGTTTCTCTATTATGATCGACATCCCAATGTTCCTTATTATAATTTGCAGCATTCGTCCAATTGAAAGTACCATGCATTGCAACTTCTAAATCAATCACACAAAACTTTCTATGCATTATATTTTTATACCGCTCTGACATCACATCTACCCGATAAACTTCGAAATAATCTTCTAAAGTGAACAAAGGTTTCTTTTGATTGATGGAATTATTATCAATAATAATCTTTACATCTAACCCTTCATTTCTTTTTTTTAATAAAATATCAAAAATTTTTTTGCTGGTAAACCACGCCATTGCAATCCAAATTAAAAATTTTGCTTCTCGAATTTCATCAATTATTCGATTTTGTATATCTTCAAAAAGTATCTCTTGGCTTATTTCTTCAGAGGAAGAACGAAGTATCCCAGGCTTTAATACCATTCCTGAGTATTCATTGGTATCATTCGGTTCATAAACCTGTCTACATAAATCATCAACGAAATTCTCATGATCTTTCAAGACAACCAATTTTTCTGGAACGACACTAATAATAATGTATTCCTTACGATGATTAGGCAAATGATATGTGAACTCCCATTCTTTTTGAAAGGAAACAGACGCAACCTTAAGTGCTTCTATCACCCTGTCCTTATGCTCATAATCACTCATCTTAGCCGTTTCTATTAATAAATCCTTATACTGTAATTCTGTCATAATTTTCCCCCATGATTTCATAACACAATAGCCATAACCAAATTACTTTGTCAAGTTCATTTAATTACATTTTCATTATACACCCACCCATATTATAAAGAAAAGTCAAAATTTATGAGCATTTTTTTCTAGTTTTATCTTTCTCTCTTTCTTCTCATTATTCTCCCCATTCGGATCAAACCCACGAATTATACGTTCCGCTGATATATTTTCCGGTATTTTACCAACTATTTCTACATCATGCAGATTTTCAACCAATTCACGAATCTTTTGAATGGCAGTTTCTTCCGCATTGATCTCCGGATAATAACGCATCATATCCAAATCTATCGTTTTACCGGACACCAAATCTACCTGCGTATCTTCCATTTCCGTCTGTCCCGGCTTATGGATCTGAATACCGATGCTTGGAATACCGTTAAGAGGACCTTTTTGATACTCTTTCCAAAGAGCAATGGCTTCTTCTGCATTTGAAATGTCATCCCGGTATCTTCCCAGAGAATGAAACTCACCGCACTCAGCCACGGTAAATGTGATTTCCGATCTCTCCGGTTTTTCTGCAAAAAAATCCTTAACTTCACAGAAGCCAAAAGAATCCACATAAAATGCTCTCTTATCAACTCCGGATTCCAAAACAATCACATCACTCACCGACAGGGAATGACCGATAAAATCCTCTGGGCGGTGGAGATTAAACCGTTCATACAAAGTATCCAGTGTTTCTCCAGGCTTTAATTCCCCCTGATACTTTGATTCATAATCACTGACATTTACCTGCAATCCTGTCTCCTGCACATAGTTCATGCCCCAAAAACGGTACTGTTCTCCATCGCTTCCGTCTTTGATCTGCAGGATTTCATAAGTGACAGGTGATGTTCCGTGGTAAAATGCTTCTTCTTTTACACCGTCTGCTACATGAGAAATCAAATGTGCATAATGACTTGATTCAAATAACTCCGGTACATTTTCCCGGATACTGAAAGTCTTTCCTGTTCCTCCTGCTACAATGACATGATCATAAAATTCAATATCTAACAGTAGGCTGGCATACATCATTTTCTCTGTCACATTGCGATCTGACACGCTCATCTGAAGATCCGATGACGGATGATTATGGAGCATAATCATCCCTGCAGCATTACTGAGTATGGCTGTTTTATATAATTCTCTTCCGGTTACCAGAGAAGCATTGACACTCCCAATACTGACCACATTGAAATTGATGGGACGCCCCTTGCCGTCAAGATTGACAACACAAACCTCCTCCCGGTCAAGTCCTGCTAACACCGGTGCCAGAACAGAAACTGCTTTATCCGGCGTATCTATGCGTTCCATACTGAATACCCCTGTTTTATCCGTCAGTTTTAACCGCACTTCCACCTGTTTTAATTCATGCTGCATCCGACACCACCTCCACTGTTATCACTAACATCGTATCCTCCTCTTTTTGTTCGATGAGCTGTTTCAGTTCCTCCAATGAATGGACCACAATACCTGTCTTTTCTTTTTTACTCATATTTCAATTCCTTTCCTGACTAATGAATTCTTCCGGAATGTTTCATCGGTTCATGGCTTTGTTCCTGCAGCTCTGACTGCAAAGTATTCTTTTCTTCCTGCTTATCAACCATCGGTTCTAAATCCATTTCCAAATTCTTTTTCAGGTTCCTTTCCGGAACACATCTGCTAAATTTATGTTCTTTTGCGTCGTACTGATATACATGATTTGATAAAACTTCATCTTCTCTTACACACATCGCATTTATATTACTTACCATCTCTTCAAGTTCTTCCAAATTCATGCCTAAACTTTTAGGTACAATCATTAACTCATGCACCGAAGATGGAAGAACATAATAATCTCCTCCCACCTGTTCAGCCACCATTTCCTGCACCTTTTCACTGATGATGCTGACAGCTCCATTGAGTTTTGACTCATTGCTTAGGCAATAAATCTCTGTTCCTCCCGGTGGAAGCATTTCTCTGACATGCTCTTTAGCCTCTTCAAATGAAATTCCCTCCTGTTCTGATAATTGGCTCGCCAAAACTTCTACCATAACATTTTCAAGCGGTTCACATACCGATGGCGATAACCGCTCCATATTTTCCATTGCCAGTACATGTAATTCTTCTGGTGTAACTCCATATTTTTCCATTAAATAATTTGTAATCATAATAGAACCCATAGAATGCGAATCTCCAGTCACCTTTATATTGTATGTAACCGCCAGATCTTCCCTCTGTGTATATGGTGCATCCTGTAAACGGATGCTGTTTTTCTCCAGATTGACCAGTTTTGGAAAAATATAGTCTTTTACTGTCTCATAATTTCCTATCTCTTCTAATTTTTCCTGAAATCCTCTGTTTACAACCGGTTCGATATTTTCAATATAAGTATCTGCAATATTCGACACGATTCCATCCAGGTCTTTTTCTTCTTTGTATTGCTCATACAAAGGATTCAGATAAATAGTGGGTGAAATATGACTATCCGGACTTGAAATCAGTAAACCATCTAACACTACATCGTTGTTTTTCACCACCTGACGGATTGTAATCTCTGCACTTTCAAACCGTTCCGGCAGATAATCCGTTACATTTTCTTTGATATACTCCATAAATTCACTATAACTTTTCATTTCATTTTACCTCTTTTCTTTCTGTCTGGACATGATGTCCAAACGCTCCTTTAATGTACCTGTGCCAAGTTGGATGTTCTTGCTTCTGTTGGTTCTCGTGACCGTGCATGGTAGATATGCCTTTCCTCACCTACCGCACAAAGTCCTCTCAGTATTCTCATATGGTCAAACGGCTTCATCCGGTTTGTTCCGGAATCATACTCATACGCAGCATGGGATTTCATTGCCGGTGAAGATAATACCGAATCTCCCAACTGGCTTAAAATGGAACGCAGATAAATCACACTGTCCTGCTCCACTTTCGGCGCAATCAGGTATTCCGTATCCGATACCGGTATAGCATAAAAATCACCATCCATATATTCAGCCATCTGCTTTTGCATTTCTTCACTGTCGAGACTCTCTGCATTCTGCTCCGAAGAAAAGCAGACTACTTCGCTTTCTTCTTCCGGCAAAGCATCTAAAAGCACTTCTCTCGCCCGTTCCTCTGTCATTTCATACTCTTCCATAAATTCCGGCAGAAGATGTTCTAACAGCCATTCGCCCAAAGGAGTAACCGTCGGTTCATTTTCAAGTACCGGTGTCTCGCCTTTTTCATCCATATTTAACAGGGCATCCAGTTCCGCTAACCGTTCCATCTTCTCCTTCAGTTCTTCCTCCGCAGAAAACGGCTTTTGCACCTCCATCTTTGCCGTTTCCAACTGGTGTGTGACATTGTTAAGTTTTGTTTCTGCTTCTGAAAGTTCTCCAGCCATGCCATCTAAAACATTATGAAGTCTTGTGATATTTCCAAACGCATCCGAACCAAGTTCAAAGTTGTGGCTAAGTTCTCCTTTCAGACTCATCACAAACTTGCGGTTAAAGGAATCAAATGTGACTTTCATCTTCATGCCGGCATACTCACCGATCTCTACCATCTGCTGCAGGGAATCCATCTCCTGGCACATGGCAAGAATAGCTGTTCCTGCTTCCTTTTTGTCCGTAAAGATGCGGTTTCCCACTTTCATGGAAAAGTTGTCCTTATCCGCCGGAAGATTCTTTCGCACGGTTTCCATATCTGTCTGAAATCCCCGAATCCGCTCCTGCAGAATTTCAATCTGCTTCGGATAATTTTTTGCGATGTTATCCTCCAGCCGGTAGATCTGACTGGTATGGTTTGCTTTCATCAGTTTCAGCCTGGATACCTGAATATCTAAATCCATCTTTTCCTTGATATAAGGATTTCCGGTAGCAAGTGCTTTGACCTCGGCATAAGTAAGTGCTGCTTCATCCACATCCTCACAGCTTCGTACTGGCGATTTACTTGTCATGATCTGGCTGATGAATTTCTGCTTATTTTCTATTACCTGCCACGAATAACTATCGAAGGTTCCTTCTGTCACATAACGAAAAATAGACACGGTATCATTTCTGTTACCCTGTCTGAGAATACGTCCTTCCTGCTGTTCAATGTCTGACGGGCGCCATGGTACATCCAAATGATGCAGGGCAACCAGACGGTCCTGCACATTGGTTCCGGCTCCCATCTTCTGCGTGGAACCAATCAAAAAACGAACCTGTCCGCTTCTTACCTTGCCAAACAGCTCCGTCTTTCTTAACTCCGTATTCGCTTCATGAATAAAGGCAATCTCTTCTTCCGGTACACCCCGGTTCATGAGCTTTCGCTTAATGTCATGGTAGACATCATCAAACACCTCTGCTTCTACTATCTTTTCTCCATCGGCTGCAGTCGTTTTTCCAACGATCTTCGGTGTCGAAAGGTCACAAAAGATAAGCTGTGCGGATTTGTCTGCCTTTGTCCTGTCCCATATTTCATACGCCTTTTGCACAAGAGCGTTTACTTTGGAATGTTCTTCATCCGGCAGTAACGGATTGATCAATCTCTGATCCAGCGCCAGCTTCCTTCCATCATTTGTAATCTTTAACATGTTATCTTCATGCGGTTCCACTCTCCGGTCACGGACTGCCTCCGCCCGCTCCGCTAACGATGCGACCATCTCCTTTTGATGTTCGCTCGGCTGTAATACCACATTTTCATACTCTGCTTTCGGAATGGGTAGATTTAACATATCCGGTGTTTGAATATCCGCACACTCCTTAAACAGGGCGATTAACTCCGGCAGATTGTAAAACTTGGCAAATCGTGTTTTTGCACGGTAGCCGGTTCCTTCCGGTGCCAGCTCGATGGCAGTCTGCGTTTCACCAAAGGAGGATGCCCAGGAATCAAAATGTCCCAGTCCCATCCGCTGCAGCGTACCATACTGCAGATAACGCATGTTGGTATATAATTCTGTCATGCTGTTGGAAATTGGTGTTCCCGTTGCAAAAGTGATTCCCTTTCCGCCGGTCAGTTCATCCAGATACTGACACTTGGCAAACATATCGGAAGATTTTTGTGCCTCGCTCTGTGCGATTCCCGCAACATTCCGCATTTTTGTGTGAAGGAACAAATTTTTGTAAAAATGACTTTCATCCACAAAAAGCCTGTCCACTCCTAACTGTTCAAATGTCACAACATCATCTTTTCTGGAAGTATCATTTAGTTTCTCCAGTCTGGTCTGCAGGTTTTTTCTCATCTTTTCCATCTGCTTGATGGTGTAGCGTTCCCCTCTCTCTGCCTTGATCTCTTCAATGGACTGCGTGATCTCTTCGATCTGCCGCTCGATCATTGCTGTCTGCCTTTCTGCGGATAACGGGATCTTTTCAAACTGCGAATGCCCGATGATCACGGCATCATAATCGCCGGTAGCGATCCGTGAGCAGAACTTTTTGCGGTTGGCAGGCTGGAAGTCTTTCTTGGTTGCCGCTAAAATATTGGCTCCCGGATACAATCGTAAAAAATCGCCTGCCCACTGCTCGGTCAGATGATTGGGTACGACAAACAGACTCTTCCGGCATAACCCCAGCCGCTTGCTCTCCATTGCAGCCGCAGTCATTTCAAAGGTCTTTCCGGCACCGACACAGTGGGCAAGCAGGGTATTGTTTCCATACAGCACATGTGCCACGGCATTTTTCTGGTAATCCTTTAACTCGATGTCCGGGGTCATTCCCGGAAAAACTAAATGCGAGCCGTCATACTCTCTTGGTCTGGTGGAGTTAAACAGTACATTGTATTTTCCCACCAGCACCTCGCGCCGCTCTCTGTCACGAAATACCCAGTCTCTGAAAGCTTCCCGCATGGCATCCTGTTTCTGTGCAGCGATCGTGGTTTCTTTTTTGTTCAGCACACGCTTCTCTTTCCCATCCTCCACTATAATGTCATACACACGGCTGTCCTTCAGATTCAGAGAATCCTCTAAAATCTGATACGCATTTCTCCGGCCGGTTCCATAGGTCATGTTGACAAGAGAATTTCCATAGTCTGCATTTTTCCCTTTTACATTCCACTGCCCGGTCACATCGGAATACTGGATCTTTATCACATCCCGATCCAGTAAATGCTCCGGTGTCTCAAACACCTCCCGCATAAAGTCCTCGATGTACTTTGACGGGATCCATGTAGCTCCAAGCCTTACTTCGATCTCACTGGCATCCAGTTCTTTTGGCTGCACCCGTTTGAGTGCTTCCACATTGACCGCATACATGGGTTCATTCTTTGCAAAGTTTTCGGCTGTCTCCAGTTTGTTTCTCACATTACCGCTTAAATAAGCATCCGCTGTCTCCCATTCCTCACTGATCGGGTTTTTAAAGATTACTCCGGTCAGCTCACGAATCAGCGTATCCCGGTCTTTTCCACTTAGTTCCGACATATATTCAAAATCAATCGCTGCTTTTTCTGCCAGAGATACCGCCAGTGCTTCGCTTGCCGTGTCCACACTGGTCACCACTTCTGCTTTCTTGATCGTGCGTTTCGTAAACATGTCCGCTTTTCCGATAAAGTTGCCTTCCTCGTCCTGCTTTTCTAAGGAACAGAGCAGACAGTAGCTGCTGTCCTGATGAAAGGCACGCTTATTGGTTTTGGAATAAATCCTTCCATAATCCTTTACAAAAGCATCATACAGATCATTTAACTTCTTCTGTGCAGACCGTATCTGTTCCTCCGGATAATCTTCTAACTGCAGCCGGATCAGTTCCTGTGTGCAGTCCCTTATGGAAGCCATACCCTTGATCCGCTCAAGCATTCCCTCGGAGGCTTCCACCGGACGCATCACCGAGTTTTCACGGTAATACAACCGATCCTCTATCTGTGCATAACTAAAGTTTTTTACTTCCGGTACGGCAGGGATCACCTCAGCCGTCAGCTCCTCATTCATCTCCTCCAGTTCGATTTCTTCATAAGAACCTTCGATAAAAGACAGACTCTTTTGTAACTGCTCCTCGAAAGGAATGGAATCATCCGGCACACAGGTACTCTCCATTCCATACGGTCCGCTGGCCATTTCCATAGAGCCAACAACCATCTCCGGATGTTCCACAAAATAGCTGCTCATGGCAATGCCATTCTCATCCTGTGAAAGATGCACCCAGTCCGGTTCGATATCCATGATACGGTCACGCTTTTTCAGGAAAATGATATCCGATGTCACTTCCGTTCCGGCATTGGCTTTGAATGCGGTATTCGGAAGCCGTACCGCCCCCAATAGTTCTGCTCTCTGTGCAATGTACTTTCTTACCTTTGGATTTTCCTTATCCATCGTTCCCTTACTGGTAATAAAAGCAATTACACCACCCGGACGCACCTGATCTAATGTCTTTCCAAAGAAGTAATCATGGATTAAAAAGTTATATTTATCGTATTTCTTATCTGCCACCTTATACTGACCAAAGGGTACATTGCCAACAGCAGCATCAAAGAAATCATTCGGAAATGTTGTTTTTTCATATCCATCCACCGTGATATCCGCTTTGGGATACAACTGTCTGGCAATCCTTCCTGTCAGATCATCCAGCTCAACACCATACAGATGACTCTCCCGCATCGTCTCAGGCAGCATACCAAAGAAGTTGCCGATTCCCATCGAAGGCTCTAAAAGATTTCCTTTTGTAATTCCCATTCTTTGCAATGTCCGGTAAATCCCCTGGATAATCACAGGACTGGTGTAATGAGCGTTTAAGGTACTTTCCCTTGCAGAAATATACTCTTCCTCTGACAACAGGGCTTTCAGCTCTGCATACTCCTTTGCCCAGACACTCTTGGTTTCATCAAAAGCATCCGCAAGACCGCCCCAGCCGACATACTTTGATAAAACCTCCTGCTCCTCATTCGTTGCCGGTCTTTTCTCCGATTCAATCGTTTCCAATGTACGAATGGCTTCCACATTTCGCTGAAACTTTTCTTTTGCTGTGCCGACACCTAATTCCATGTCGGAGATTACATAGTTTTCTGCTGAAATATCCAACTGATTTTGTATTGGAGACTGGCTTTCCGTTTCCTGTAAAATATCACTCTCACTGACTGGAACAGATTCTTCCAGTGGTGAAATATCATCCACCAATTCAGTATTTTGCGAAAGAATCTCGGACTCTTCAATCTCTTGATTCTGTTCTACTTCAACAACTTCCAATTCTTCGCCAACTGCATTCTGATTAGCAACTACTGGCTCATTCTCTCCGCCGTCAAGTTCTTCCTTTGCCTGCTGCAGTGCTTTTTCTTCCTGCTTCTGTTTATACTGGGCATACTTTACCCTGTCTTCTGCAGAAAGATAACGATCCTCTTTCATCAGCTTTTCAATCCGTTTTGCCACGATATTCCATGAAAGAAGAACTTCCGCATCCGGTGTCATAATACTGCCTTTGCGTAATTTAATTCCTTTCGCATCATAATCCTTAAAGCTGCGATCTGAACCTGCCAGTGCATGACTGGTACCTCCGGTTCCATACTCGTTTTTGAGGAAATCAGCAGCTTCTTTTAAGGTATGCTCCTGATGATAGAAGTCATAAATCCGAAAGCTGCCATGCTCAAAGCCGGAACCTCTCGTAAGGGTGTGGTCAATCTCATCCGCTGTGATAACATCTTCAACAGCCACTTTTACTTCTTCCGGCAGCGGATAAGAAACCTTTTCTTTTAAAAGATCTGCAAGGTCATCCCGCAGCTCCTTTGGATCTTTGATCAGACGAAAACGGTACTGTATTTCTCCGGCATCTACCTGTTGCAGTGTCTGGTCCATCTGCTCTACAATCCTTTGAACATCCTCCCCATTGGACAACATATCCGTAATGCGTTCATGCTGTACCGGATAATCATATCCATCAAATCCAAGTTTCTCCGGAAACGCTCCAACAGAGTCCCGATAATAAAAGAAAAGCATATCGGCTAACTCTTTTCTTACAAACTGGTCAGCCAGATATGCTTCGTTGCTGTCAATGTAACTACCTGCTTCGATCTGTCCACGGATCACGGACTCCACCGCACTCCATGAAAGATGTGCCTCGGTATGCTCAAAAGCAGAAGTGCCATGTGCCGCATACATCCCATCCTTATTAAACCAGACCGAGATCTGTTCCCCTCCAAGTTGAAATCCTTTGCCGGTTTCTCCGTATTCTTTCTGAAGAAAAGCCGCCATTTCTTCTGGTGTTTTTCCGGTCTGATACTTATGATAAATTCGTTTCCGACTGTTTTCCTTTCCTCCGCCGGTACGAAGAATCTCTTCGATCTGCCCTGCAGTTATCGTGCCGAAAAGAAATCTGTCCGATGGCATTTCTGCATGTGCCATTGCAATATTTCCCACCTGTTCCGACATAAGAGAAAATAAATCCATCTGTCGATAGGGACTTTCTGCAGGCGGTTCATACTGCTCTAACTTTGCTACTGATAAACCAGTTCCTTCAGAACGATCTCCTCCGCCTGCTGATAGATCCGGTTCATCTCTTTCGTCCACTGCAGCGGATCGTTCTGTTTCAGTTCCTCCGTCACGGTCTGGTTCTTCGACAACTTCTGTGTCAGCACCTCGAACCTCTCCTCTGCCTGTTCCTGTATCTCCAGACAGTGTGTCAGCAGTTGTCCGCTCAGAAGAAGTCCCGTGTAAATCCCCCTCCTGTGGTTTTTCAGATAATTCTTCCGCAACACTCCGTATTTCGTCAGCATTGTTCCTTCCTGCTCCGAAGGTATCAGATTGGGAATCCGATAGTCCCCGTTCCTTTCGTATGCCAGATTCATGCCCTGCCACCGCCCTTTCTGTATGATTATGATTTGTTGTATATCGTCTGTTTTGCAATAACGCCCTGTCATACCTTGCAATCGTTCTGCCAATCCGGATCAGCACCGGTTCACATAACTCCGAAGTGATACTGCCAAGTACCGATAAGGTTCTGAGCGTATTAAACTCATGGATGTAATCAAAGGTGAAATTATCAGCAAACTCTGTCATATCACATCCACATCGCTTCAGAATGGTATAGCTTACACTTTGTACCAGCATTTCCCGGAACCGGACAGCAACTGCATCCCCATCCAGATCTTCCAGAAAACTGTTTGCCGCTTCATCGATCACCTCATCGACCGCTTCCTCATAAAAATCTTCCGCTATTCTTTCAGCAATTTCATAAATACGGTATTCAAAAGGAAGGGCATCATTGGTACTGCCATAAATGTGCTCCAGTTCGGCGAGAACCACTTCTTTATGCTCTTCCCTCAAATGCCATATAAATGGATCTTTACCAATCCTTCTTGCCTTATGAACATCGGATACATCAAAGACATATCGAAGTTTTGGTCTTTCACTTTCCCCATCAATCAGGGCAATTCCTTTTGCTCCCCGGTTTACCCAGCAAAACATCCTCTCATTCCACATTTCAAGCGAGGCACAGGCAGTTGCGTCCGGTCGCTGTGCATAGATGAGTAGCTGGTCCTCAAAGGGATACTTATATAACCTTGACGCAACATCAAGGTATCGAATCCACTGCTCTCTGCCACGACAGACTTTCTTTGCGGTCTCTCGTGCCAGAACAGAGATTTTTATATATTTCGTCATTACTTTTTCCTCCTGCACCTGCTTCTGTTTGGACATAATGTCCAAATGCTGCTGTTACTGATCCCGGCTTTCTGCAATGGCAGTTATGTAACCCATCAGCCTTTTTTCACTGTCTGTATTCCTTTCAATATCAATTCTCATCTTCTCATCGTTTCTTTCTTCGTTTTTTTCTGCTTCCATTTATCTGTACCTCCAATTCCTTTCACTGATTTCTTGTTTCATAGACATAGGGCTTTTGAAATATGAGCTTTATACTCCTTCTCACAAGCTGAACCAATGTCATGCCGTTTTTATGGTAAAATCCACACAGCCCGATGATACCGATCACCGGCATACACAATGTAATGGCTGTATTGATCCCTACACCAAAGTAAAAATGCAGAAGCAGGATTCCTCCCACTCCTGTAAGTAATGCACTTCCTCCGAACACGCACTCCCTGAAAGACAATCCCTTGAAGAAATCATCCTTAAAGGCAGCCACATCCGGATTGATTGTTTTTGTCATTCTTTTCCCTCATTTCTTATAGATTAAATGCTTTCTGCATGACGCTGTCCGACATCTTTACCGAGGATGAAATAACTCCCATCTTCAAGCAATACTCCAGCAGCCGGATGATTGCATTATCCGTGTCGATCGCAACGGTATTGATAAAACTTGCACTTATTACAATCACAACCGCAATAAGCAGCGCAGAAAACACATATCCGAAAAAGGTGCGTATATAGGAATAACCCACATTTGCCGTCTGACCTCCGGCTGCAAGAGTAGACAATGCCACGCCCGCAAACGGAGCAATCATGTAAATCTTCAGAATACGATTTAACACTGTCAACACCACCATAAATCCACACACCACGGTAAATAAGAAAAACAGAATGCTCGTCAAAAATGCTGTCATCGTTCCAAAGTCTGCACTGGATATATTTTCATACACCTTTACACCATCAAAGTCATATATCATTGACAGTTTGTTTTCTCCCAAAATTGCGGAAGTCAGATTCTTGCCCCATGCAAAAAACTTCGGCATATAACTTAACGCCATACTCATTACATTTGAGGTTATAATCAACCGAATGAACATTTTTATCGTTCGTTCAAATGTCAGATCTGCATGTAAATCGCAACTGTCCCTGCAAAATCCATATAAGAAAAAAATGCAGAGCAAGGAAACTGCAACTACATTTAAGGTGGTATAGATCGTTGATATATTTTCCCAGACATCTTTGTATGTGCCGGAAGATGGATTTTTCGTCAAAACATCGGCTGCCAGTTTCATCATGTCATTCCATGCGTACCCGGCAGCTTCAAAAAAGTCTTTACCGCTAAAGAAGTCTCCTAAATCTGAGAAAAATCCTGTTACGGAATCCCACAATCCCACCATCATCACCTCCCTTCAGGATTCCGGACACAGCGAAAATTTATGATCCGCTGCACCCGCTTTCATTACGAAACGCCTAATAGTTTCAAAATCGCCGGAACTGCAATCATGATCAGACCACCGATCACCTTTTTGATCGCCTGACTTTGCTGTGTTGTATCATGTGCCGAGTACCCGGTACCAAAGTCTAACAAACCCCAGGCAAGAAAAATCACCCCGACTCCACCAACACAGCCAAGAACCAAGTCCTTAATTACATTGATGCCGTCCGTGACTTCTTTCACCCCGGTATCTGTCGCATTGCCTTTTTCATCTTTCGCAAATGCCACCGCCGGCACATTTGCCAGTATCCAAAAATAGACAAATGCTGCTGTCCCTGTGCACCTTTTCCATAATCCATTGCAGCGGGGTTTCATAACCTCTAATTCCTTATGCATTGTTGTCCTCCTTGCTTTCTGTTATCGTTTCCTGCAGCCGATTACCATAAGCCGCTTATCCCTTCCATCCATCGTCCGGCAAGTGGAAAGCGTTACAAACTTATATTTCCGAAAGAATGTCTCTGCATCACTTTCATCCATTTCCTTTTTCATCTTCTTTGTCGCTTCACCCTGAAACTTGCTGTGACTTAGGATTTTCTCTACCATCCCGTAATAGTCCTTCTCGTTTCCGTAATCCGTGAAAGAATAGTAATCTGCATATTTGTCCGTTTCCAATATCGAAACGATATGATAGTCCTGCTTCTTTCCCTCTACCGGAGTAAACGAAAACACGGGATGTTCTTTAAAAAATGTTTCCTCACGGAAATTTTGCAGATAGCCAAAGTACCGTCTCCCGTTGATGTTGTGACCGTAAATAATAAGATTGTCACTGTCTGTCTTACAGCGGACATCTAAAAACGGTGTCCCATAAAAGCTGTAATCGCCATGCACATCCCGGTGAAGATAATACTGCCAGTCATCTTCGTGATGACCTTTGATACCTGTCTGCATAACCGGATAAGAAAAGCCGGTGCCTTTGATTTCTAGCCACCCGATCATATCTTTGTACTTTTTGTGGAGGTTCCGTACACCATCCTTTTCTTTCTCCGTGGTAATCTCTTTTTCTATATTGTCCTGCTTTATCTCCTGATCCACGGTTCTTTTTAACCAAAGTCCCAGAGCCAAAGCAATGACTGCTAAAATAAAAAAAGAGAAGAAAAGTATTCTTCTTGAAAATACCTTTCTTCCCTTTGGGGTTGAAATGTTATTTAGTTGTTTCATGGTTGTCCTTATTATGTATTCACATCTACAAACTGGAATTTACATTTTGACATTATTTAACAATAGTTGAGTCAATTCTTCTAAC
>OLNL01000289.1_pt1 | contig 57822 bp, 42 predicted proteins | sample 1672181 | NCBI WGS metagenome assembly OLNL01 (sample SAMEA3136656, study PRJEB25190) | human gut metagenome | biome: human gut; feature: human-associated habitat; material: faeces | place: Austria | collected 2013
GTCCAGACTGATCGGAGCGCCTCCGGGATATGTGGGCTATGAGGAAGGCGGTCAGCTGACAGAGGCTGTCAGAAGAAAGCCGTACAGCGTTGTGCTGTTTGATGAGATTGAAAAGGCTCATCCGGACGTGTTTAATGTACTTCTTCAGGTGTTGGATGACGGACGTATCACGGATTCTCAGGGAAGGACTGTGGATTTCAAGAACACCATTCTGATCATGACATCCAATATAGGTTCACCCTATCTTCTGGACGGCATTGATGAAAAGGGAGATATAAAACAGGAAGCTCAGGATATGGTCATGAATGATTTGAGAGGTCATTTCCGACCGGAGTTCCTGAACCGTCTGGATGAAATAATTTTGTTCAAACCCTTGACAAAAAATAATATTGGTAACATAGTAGACCTGATGGTGGCAGAGCTTGACAGGCGTCTGTCTGACCAGGAGCTTTCCCTGACTCTGACAGAGGCGGCAAAAGCGCAGGTTGTGGAAAACGGCTATGATCCTGTGTATGGAGCCCGTCCTCTGAAGCGTTATCTGCAGAATTATGTGGAAACACTTGCTGCGAAGAAGATTCTTTCCGGTGATGTTCATCAGGGTGACACGCTTGTGCTGGATGTAAAAGACGGAGAGTTTGTGATCAACACGAAATAATATGCTGCTGTGTATAATCTGACCGGCAGCAGAATACCACAGGAGGTACGCAATGATACCAAAGGATCCGGTAATGCTGTTGAGCTATGTCAACACACAGTTGAGAGATTTTTATGGTACTCTGGAGGCTCTTTGCGAAGACAAAGGGCTGGACAGAGAAGAACTGGTGGAGAAACTCGCATCGATTGAGTACGAATACGATGAGGAACGTAATCAGTTCGTATAAAGAATTCCCGGCGATGATGGGAAGAAACTAAGGGGACTCAGGTTGGAGATTTTCGTTGAAAATTCTCTGTGCCTGTCTCAATTCAAAACTTCTGAGATTCCATGGTATACAGAACTTTGCTAATAGCGATACATAAAATGCTGAACTCGCATCAAAGATGCTCAGACAGCAGCATTTTCTGTATCAACGCAAAAACCTGTACACCAGGAATCTTTACGAAGTTTTTCAGGCGAGACAGAAGCAGAGAATTTTTGCGAAAATCATTCATCCTTTGAGCCCTCTTTTTTTCGCTTATCCATCCCCGTACTTTATACAGGATAGTGTGGTGGAGGGAAGATTGCTGGGTAGCCCAGCGGTGTGATGACAGAAAATAGTGCGTGGACGGCGAATTATCAGTGAGGGCGCGTCGCGTGGTCCGGGGTGTGGCACCCCACCGTACTTTATGAAGGAACAGAGAAGCTATTATATTTTAGAGATAAAAAAATATTAAGCGCTAGGTCGGATAATATTAAAAATATAGAATATCAGCTGAGACAGTACCAGACTCCCAAACAGGAAACATCTGCAGGAATTTATGGTAATACTTAGTCTCTCGGCAGACTGCGTTATGGCGAAAAAGTGCATTGTTTGAGCGTTAGCGAGTTATGCACTTTTTCGCCATGTATTTAGCAGAATGAAGAGAGACATAGTATTTCCAAATTCCGAAGCCGTTTCCATGTTGGGAGTCTGGTACTGCATCAGCGTGAAATATATATTTATTTATTAGCTGAACAAATTATTTTTTATAAGGAAAATATAAAAAATCTGTGAAATTCATAAAAAACCATTGCTTTTTTTGTGCAAATGCATATAATAATCAATTAGCCGACTAATCAATAATCGACTAACAAACTATAAACATTACTTATGGAGGTGAAGAGGTGTTTACAGAAGGAGAACCAGAGTCTTGCCCACCGGAGCATAAGGACAGCTTTTTATCCATGTTTATGAGAATTGACCGCCGATTTATGGGAAAGTGCTTTGGACAGATGCAGGAACTGGGAATTTATCCGGGACAGATTCCGGTACTTGGCTTACTGGCATACAAAGACGGACTGAGCCAGCGTGAGATCGCAGAACATTTAAGAATCAAACCGCCGACCGTCAATGTGACTGTCCAGCGACTGGAAAAAGCAGGATTTCTTTACAGGGAAGCCGATGAAAAAGATCAGCGCATCTCCAGAATCTATCTGACAGAAAAAGGCAAACAGGCAAAAGAGAATGGCATGAAGAAAGTCCGGGAAAATGAAAAGATTCTTCTCGATGGCCTCAGCGAAACAGAACTTTGCCTTTTGAGAAGAATGTTGGAGCAGATTACAGAGAACATTGATAAAATACCCGGAACATCCGGAAAAATGACACAAAGAAAGTGAGGCAGCAAAAGTGATCAAACTGATGAAATATCTGAAAAAATCAGCAGGCTATGTGGTACTGATCATAGCACTTCTGTTTCTTCAGGCATATTGCGATCTTTCCCTGCCGGATTACACATCCAAAATCGTCAATGTGGGAATCCAGCAGAGTGGTATTGAAGACAGCGTACCGGAAAAGATCCGAAAGACATCCATGGACAGTCTTCAGTTGTTTATGGACGATAATGACAAAGATACTGTAGATTCCTTTTATGAAGAAGACGGTGATCTTTTTGTACTGAAAGACGATGTGACTTCCGAAGAAAGAGATCAATTAAACAGCATCTTCGGAAAGCCGATGATTATCGTGGCAAGCTTTTCTTCCGGTGGTGATGAAGTCAATGCCATGCTTACACAGATGGGCATTCCGGAAGGCACAGATCCGATGCAGGCACTTGCGCTTATGCCGAAAGAAGCACTGGATGCCATGACAGAAAAAATCAGCGAAAAAGTTGACAGCATGCAGGCTTCCATTATCACACAGGCTGGTGTTTCCTACGTAAAAAGCGAGTATGAAGCAATTGGCGAAGACGTCGATGCGATCCAGATGCATTACATCAAGATTGCGGGTGTGAGAATGCTTGGCATGGCACTGATCACAATGCTCTGCGCAATCTGTGTGGTATTTCTTTCTTCCAGAGTTGCAGCAGCACTCGGTCACGATCTGAGAAATGCGGTATACCGAAAGGTTATCACTTTTTCAAGCAAAGAGTATCATAAGTTTTCAACCGCATCACTTATCACACGATGCACAAATGATATTCAGCAGGTACAGCAGGTTATGACAATGCTTTTCCGTATTGTCCTGTATGCACCGATTCTTGGTATCGGTGGAGTGATCCGCGTATTAAATACAGATTCCTCCATGACATGGATCCTTGGTCTGGCAGTTGGACTTATTCTTGTGGTGATCATTGTTCTGTTTCAGGTGGCAATGCCGAAATTTACAGTATTACAGACACTGGTCGATAAGCTGAACCTTGTGACAAGAGAAATTCTTACCGGTATTCCGGTTATCCGTGCATTCAGCAGGGAGAAACATGAGGAAGAACGTTTCGAGGAAGCCAACGAAAGACTGACAAAGACAAACTTGTTTGTCAACCGCTGTATGACATTTATGATGCCGACGATGATGCTTATTATGAATGGCGTTTCCGTTCTGATTATTTACAGTGGTGCTTATGCGGTAGATAACGGAACTATGCAGGTTGGTAATGTTATGGCATTTATCCAGTATGCAATGCAGATCATCATGTCCTTCCTGATGATCACAGCGATGTCTATTATGCTTCCGAGAGCAAATGTCGCAGCACTCCGTATTAACGACGTGCTGAAAACAAAAGTAAGTGTTACAGATCCGGAAAATCCGGTTCTCCCGGCACAAGATGTAAAAGGAACGGTAGAATTTGATCATGTAAGTTTTGCATATCCGGAAGCAGGAGAAAATGTACTGACAGATATTTCCTTCAAAGCAGAAAAAGGTGAGACGATCGCCGTGATCGGAAGTACCGGAAGTGGCAAGAGTACACTGGTTAATCTGATTCCGCGATTCTACGATGTGACGAAGGGACGTATCCTTGTAGACGGAGTTGATGTCCGTGATATGACACAGAAAGATGTCAGATCAAGGCTTGGATATGTACCGCAGAAGGGGATTCTTTTCTCAGGTACGATTGATTCCAATATTCGTTACGGTAAGACGGACATTTCCGCTGAAGAAGTAAAAGAAGCAGCGGAAGTAGCTCAGGCAACAGAATTTATTGATGCAAAACAGGAAACATACGATTCTCCAATTTCACAGGGAGGAACCAACGTATCCGGTGGTCAGAAACAGCGTCTTTCCATAGCAAGGGCAATCGCCAAGAAACCTGAGATATTTATTTTTGACGACAGCTTTTCTGCACTGGATTTCAAGACCGACAGTACTTTGCGTAAAGCACTCAAAGCACATACAAAAGATGCAACAACAATCATTGTGGCACAGCGTATCAGTACAATTTTGAACGCTGACAAGATTATTGTTCTGGATGACGGACATATGGCAGGTATCGGTACACATAAAGAACTGATGAAAAACTGTGAAGTTTACCGTCAGATTGCAATGAGTCAGCTGTCAGAGGAGGAATTGGCATGAGTGAACAGAGACGACGTGGACCAATGGGCGGACACGGAAGAGGCATGCGCCCGACGGAAAAAGCAAAAGATTTCAAAGGTGCGATGAGCAAACTGTTCCGTTATATGAGCCGCTATAAAATGCGTTTTGTGCTGGTATTTATTTTTGCGATTGCAGGAACTGTATTTAATATTGTTGGACCGAAGATTCTTGGTAAAGCAACAACTGAACTTTATACAGGTCTTGTTGCAAAAGTAAACGGAACTGGTGGTATTGACTTTGCGAAGATCGGAACGATCCTTCTGTGGACACTGGGACTGTATGTGGCAAGTGCATGCTTCTCCTTCATTCAGGGATGGATCATGACAGGAATTTCCAATGATGTGACTTATAATCTCCGTAAAGATATTTCCAAGAAGATCAATCATCTGCCATTAAATTATTTCGAAAGCAGAACAAACGGTGAGATTCTTTCGAGGGTAACAAACGATATTGATACTCTTCAGATGAGTCTTAATCAGAGCCTGACACAGCTTATCACATCAGTAACTACACTGATCGGTGTATTTATTATGATGCTTTCCATCAATGTATGGATGACGCTGGCTGCACTTCTGATCCTGCCGGTATCCATGTTTATTATTCAGATGGTGATGAAGCATTCACAGAAATACTTCCAGGCACAGCAGAATTACCTTGGCGCAGTCAACGGTCAGATCGAAGAAAACTTCGGCGGTCATGATGTGGTAAGAGTATTTAATAAAGAAAATGATGTGCTTGATGAATTTGAAAAAGACAACAAGAAACTTTATGAATCTGCATGGAAATCACAGTTCTTCTCAGGAATGATGATGCCGATCATGCAGTTTGTCGGAAACCTTGGTTATGTAATGGTAGCACTTCTCGGTGGAATCTTTGTCATCAAAGGTTCGATTGAAGTCGGGGATATCCAGTCATTTTTCCAGTACATCCGTAACTTTACACAGCCGATCCAGCAGATCGCGCAGGTAACAAACCTTCTGCAGTCTTCCGCAGCAGCTTCTGAGAGAGTCTTTGAATTTCTTGATGAGGAAGAGGAAGTACAGCAGCCGGAAAATCCGGATTCCATTGAAGGGCTGGAAGGAAATGTACAGTTTGAACATGTTGAGTTCGGTTACAATCCGGATAAAATCATCATTCATGATTTCTCGGCAGATGTACATGATGGACAGAAGATTGCAATTGTAGGACCGACCGGTGCCGGTAAAACGACGATGGTTAAACTGCTGATGCGTTTCTACGATGTAAATAAGGGTGCCATCAAAGTAGATGGCCATGATGTCAAAAATTTCAACAGAAGCGAGCTTCATGAGATGTTCGGTATGGTGCTTCAGGATACATGGCTGTTCTCCGGAACAATCATGGAAAATATCCGTTACGGACGACTGGATGCAACGGATGAAGAAGTTATTGCAGCAGCAAAGGCAGCGCATATCCATAACTTTATCATGCAGCAGCCGGGCGGCTATCAGATGGTGCTGGATGAAGAAACAAGCAACATTTCACAGGGACAGAAACAGCTTCTTACGATCGCAAGAGCAATTCTTGCAGACAACAAGATTCTGATCCTTGATGAGGCAACATCCTCTGTTGATACAAGAACAGAAATGCAGATCCAGAAAGCGATGGATAATCTGATGAAGGGAAGAACAAGCTTTGTCATTGCACATCGACTTTCTACGATCAAAGACGCAGATCTGATCCTTGTTATGAAAGACGGAGATATTATTGAGCAGGGTAACCATGAAGAACTGCTGGCGGCGAAAGGATTCTATGCAGATCTTTATAACAGTCAGTTTGATAACAGTTCGTCGGAGCTTTGTTCATAACGATAAAGAATTCCCGGTGATGATGGGAATGTAAAAAAAGGACTCAGACAGGAGTTTTTCATTAAGAGATTCTCTGTGTCTGTCTCAGTTCAAAACTTCTGAGATTCTATGGTATACAGAACTTTGCTAAAAACGATACAGAAAATGCTGAACTCACATCAAAGATGCTCAGACAGCAGCATTTTCTGCATCAACGCAAAAACCTGTACACCAAGAATCTCTACGAAGTTTTTCAGGCGAGACAGAACCAGAGAATCCTAACGAAAATCCTCCGGCTCTTGAGCCCTTTTTCACTTCCCATCCATCCCCGTACTTTATCCGAGCTAGTGTGGCGGAGGAGCGGCTGGGACGGAGACCGCGGTATAATAAAGGAGGGAAGAAGAGAGACTCGGGATATAAAGACTTTCGGTCGGGGAACCTCTGGAGGAATTTATGGTAACACTTAAGCTCTCAAGGGCTGCGTTATGGGGAAAAAGTGCATTGTTTGAGCGTTAGCGAGTTGTGCACTTTTTTCCCATGTTTTTAGCAGAGCGAAGAGAGCTGTAGTGTTTCCAAATTCCGAAGCTGTTTCCAGACCGAAAGTCTTTAATAATCCCGAGAAGACTCTTATCAGTTCATTTATTATCCTTGTCATAACCTCTTTTTTTCGGTATAATATTAAGCCACAGTTACAAACAGGAAACAAGCTGCTTACAGAGGAGCAGACTTTATATGATAAAATAGGAGCAATCATGTGACAATACGACATGATTTTCCTGCATAAGACAACGAGGAGCAGTGATCAATTTCATGGAAAATATAAAAAACGGCAGGGAATATCTGCAATATGTATTGAAATGTCTGAATGACCGTCTTGCCCAGGCAGATGCGGCAATTCTCGAAGGCGAGAAAGAAATCGAGGACATGCATGAATACTACTGGGAAAACTATACAGAGATGGATCAGTACGGATATGAGGATTATGATAATCAGCAGGCACTTTTCCGCCAGATGAATGCTAACGAAGAGCAGTTCCGCCTTCGCAAACGCTTCAAAAAGATGCAGGACTCGCCATTCTTCGGCAGAGTGGATTTCCGGTATGACGGAGATGAGGAGGCAGAGACCTTTTATATCGGAATCGGCAATCTCTCCGAGAGTGCGGGAAGCCTTCCGCTTGTGTATGACTGGAGAGCACCGGTGAGCGGACTTTTTTATGATTACGATAAAGGTCCGGCGTCTTATGAGGCACCGTCAGGAATTTTTGAAGGTGAAGTGACTTCAAAATGGCAGTACAAGATCCGTAAAGGCAAGATGCTCTATGAATTTGAAAGTGATGTCAAGATCGACGATGAAATTCTCGGAGCAGAGCTTGGAAGCAACGGAGAAGTACAGCTCAAAAATATTGTCCGGACGATTCAGAAAGAGCAAAATGAGATCATCCGCAATACCAAAGACAAGATCATGGTGATTCAGGGAGCGGCAGGAAGCGGTAAGACATCTGTAGCCCTGCACAGAATTGCCTATCTTCTGTATCATGACAGAGAAAACCTGAAATCATCGAATGTACTGATCCTGTCACCGAACGGAGTCTTTGCAGATTACATTTCACATATCCTTCCGGAACTGGGAGAGGAGAATATCCGTGAGATGAGCTTTGACCTGTTTGCATACAGAGAACTAAAGGATATTGTCGGTGACTGCGAAGACCGTTATGATCAGATTGAGCATACAGTACTTAATCCGAAGATACAGGATATTTGTCGGGAGAAACAGTCACCGGAATTTGTTTCGAAGCTGGATGGTTTTGTCCTCAGACTGGAAGACGAGCTGATGAATTTCCGTGATGTGGAATACAGAGGCTGCACATTGAGCGAAAAAGAGATTATTGATCTGTTTTATTTTAAATTTCTGGATGTACCGCTTCTTTCCAGAATGCATTCTGTCGCAGAATATTTTATTGACCAGGTGGAGACACTGAGAGACAGAGATCTTTCTGATGAAGAACGTGAAGAAGTAATGGAATGCTTCAGAAGCATGTACGAGACAAGAGACTGTTATGTGCTGTACAGCCGTTTTCTTGAGAAAGAAGGATACCGGCCGCTTCCACACTGCCAGATTGAGAAGCGCCGCCTCCGATATGAAGATGTATATCCGGTGCTTTATCTTAAGTACACACTGTACCAGTGCCGAAACCATCATGGGATCAAGCATGTTGTGGTGGATGAGATGCAGGATTATTCATGGATCCAGTATCTGCTGATCCATAAAATGTTTCCATGCAGGATGACCATTCTGGGAGATAAGGCCCAGACAATGGAAGACGAGACACAGGATGTGCTGAAATTTCTTCCGAAGATATTCGGGAAAGATATCCGCAAGATTGTGATGAACAGAAGTTATCGTAATACGATGGAGGTTGCACAGTACGCGAACCATCTTACCGGAATTGAGGATATGGAGCTGTTCGAACGTCATGGTGAGCCGGTAGATGAGCGGACATTTTCGTCGACAGAGGAAGCACTTGAGACTGTTCTTGAAAAATGGCTGAACCGTCGGGAAGAGTTTGAGACAGAAGCTCTGATCTTTCTTACAGAAAGGGAAGCAGAACACGCTTTCCTTTATATAGAAAAGAGACTGAAAGAAATTGCCCCGGAGGCAGAAAACCAGCTCTGCTACATGAACCGCGACAGCCAGAGTTTTAAGAAAGGACTGACTGTGACGACCTTTTATCTTGCAAAAGGTCTGGAATTCGATCAGGTATTTGGCATATTTGAAGAGGACAGAGAAAGCGGTCTTCAATGCCAGGCAAAGTATATTACAGCGACGAGAGCACTGCATGAACTGCATATGTATATGACGGATACTTCAAAGTAAGCTTTGCCAAACTATACGGTTTTTCATTGACACTGATGGGATATAACTGTAAAATATAGCACGAGGGAAAGAGTATAAACATTATCATTTTATAAGGAGAATGTTATTATGAAGAATAAAAAATTACTTGCAATGACAGCAATGGTGATAACGGCATCTGTACTGATGTCTGCATGTAGCTTTGGCGGTAATGATAAAAAAGAAGACACTCCGGCTGTAGCCGTGACACCGACAGCAGAACCGACTGCAACACCGGCTCCGACTATAGAACCGACGATCGCACCGAATGTACAGAGCACAACTTATACATCCGCAGATAAGTCAATCGCGATCAACCTTCCGGATGCCACATGGGCCAATAAGACAGACGAGACAGATATGGTAAGCTTTGAGTCTCCGAATGTCGGAAACATTCTGATCCTGCACGGACAGGGTGAGGATACCATGGCTTCTACCGTGATCCCGAGCACACAGGATATGGCAGTTTCACTTGATCAGGCAGATGGTGACAAAGTAAACGGCACTGATTTTGAAATTCAGGATTATACATCCAATGATGTCAACGGAATTGGTGTATACAGCTACACAACCAAAATGCTGAATACAGATAAGAGTGGCGGAGACCTTTATGTGGTTCACAAAGTATTTGCCAACGATACCGAATATTATAATATCGAAGCTTCTGTAAAGAGCGAAGATGCACTGGATTCTATCAAGGCAGCAGTCGCTTCCTTCCAGATTCTGGGAGATTCTTCACTGAAAGAAGCAGCACCGAAGCAGGCGGCGGCTCCGGCAGCAGATAACAGCTCCGCAGACAACGCAGCAGCAGACAATTCCGGTGCAGCAGCTTCTGATAACGCAGGAAATACAGATGCATCCGCTTCCACTGACGGAACAACTGCCGATGGAAGTTCGAACGATGCTTCACAGGCTGCAGATAATGGAACTGCTTCTACAGACACATCCACGAATTCCGGTGGATTTACAGATGAGCAGCTTTCCAACACCGATGAGACAAGAACCATCTACCGCAATTCTGACGGACATCCACTCGTTATTCAGCCGGACGGTAACGGAAACTGGGTGGATTTTGACGGCAATACCTATAGCTTCGCTGATGAGCAGGATGCATATGATGCAGACGGCAACAGCTATTACTGGCACGGAGAAGCGGCAGACGTATATTATATGCCTGTTCAGTAAAAGGATAACAAAGACACAAAAGAGGCAGGTGAGAGATCATCTGCCTTTTTTACCAGCAGGAGAGGAAGAAAATGGAAGCATACAGTAAATTTGCGCAGGTCTATGATCTGTTCATGGACAATATTGATTACGAAGGATGGGCAGACTATGTTACAGACCGCCTGAAAGAATACGGAATTACAGACGGACTTGTACTGGAACTCGGCTGCGGTACAGGTACAATGACGGGATTGCTTGCAGATCGGGGGTATGATATGATTGGTGTGGACAATTCCGAGGAAATGCTTGCAGAGGCAATGGAAAAGAGAGTAGAATCCGGGCAGGATATTCTCTATCTTTTACAGGATATGCAGGAATTTGAATTATATGGTACGGTACGTGCGGTGGTCAGTGTGTGTGACAGCCTGAATTATATCACGGAGAGAGAAGAACTTCTTCAGGTATTTCGTCTGGTAAATAACTATCTGGATCCGGAAGGTATTTTTCTCTTTGATATGAATACCGTACATAAGTACAGAGACCTTATGGGTGATACGACAATTGCCGAGAACCGTGAGGAGGGCAGCTTCATCTGGGACAACAGTTTTGATGAAGAAGAAGGCCTGAATTATTATGAGCTTGCTGTTTTTCTTCCGAGAGAGGATGGCCTGTATGAAAAATGCGAGGAAGTCCACTGCCAGAAAGCCTATCCGCAGGAAGAAATCGAATCACTGATAAAAGAAGCAGGTATGGATCTCCTGGCGGTTTATGATGCGTATACGATGGAACCTGCTACGAAGGACAGCGAGAGAATGTTTTTTGTTGCAAGGGAAAAAGGAAAAAATAAATAAAAGAGGTACAGACAGAATATGAAAGATTATATAGTAAGAGCGATTGCTGCGGACAGCCAGATCCGTGCGTTTGCAGCAGTTACAACAGAAACCGTGGAGACTGCAAGACAGGATCACAACACAAGTCCGGTGGCAACTGCCGCGCTGGGACGTCTTCTCACAGCCGGTTCTATGATGGGTGTGATGATGAAGGGAGACAAAGACATCCTGACACTGCAGGTAAAAGGTGACGGACTGATTCAGGGAATTACCGTTACTGCAGATTCTAAAGGACGTGTCAAGGGGTATGTGGGAAATCCGGAAGTAATTATCCCGGCAAATGCGAAAGGCAAACTGGATGTATCCGGTGCTGTCGGCAATGGTTTTCTTCAGGTCATTAAGGATATGGGACTGAAAGAGCCGTATGTCGGTCAGGTCGCATTACAGACAGGAGAGATTGCAGAGGATCTTACTTATTATTTTGCAGCGAGTGAGCAGGTGCCGTCAGCAGTAGGACTCGGCGTTCTGATGAACAAAGATAATACCGTACGTCAGGCTGGCGGCTTTATCGTACAGGTTATGCCGTTTGCAGAAGAAGAAACGATCGCAAAACTTGAAGAAAATGTACAGAAGATCCAGTCCGTAACGACACTTCTGGAGCAGGGCCATACACCGGAGAGCCTTCTGGAACAGGTACTTGACGGTTTTGATATTGAAATCAACGATACGATCCCGACAGAATTTTACTGTAACTGCAGCAAGAGCCGTGTAGAGCGTGCGCTGATCAGCATCGGACGTAAAGAACTAAATGAACTGATTCAGGAAGGCAAAGAAGTAGAACTGAACTGTCATTTCTGTAATAAAAATTATATCTTCAGTGTAGAGGAGTTAAAAGAAATTCTCAGAAAGTGCAAATAGGAGGAAAAAGCTGTGAAAGACGGTTTTATCAAGGTAGCTGCCGCTACACCGGATGTCCGTGTGGCTGACTGCGAATATAATGCAACAGAAATCATCCGTATGATCCATGAGATGGAAGAACAGGGTGCAAAGGTTATGGTATTTCCGGAACTTTGTATCACTGCATATACCTGTGGAGATCTGTTCTGGCAGGAGAATCTTCTGGAAGAGGCGAAAGTTCAGCTTGTCCGTATTGCAGAAGAAACAAAAGAGGTGGACGCACTGATCTTTGTCGGACTCCCTCTGGAATACAATGGTAAGCTTTATAATGTGGCAGCAGGACTCAATCACGGTGAAATCCTTGGGTTTGTACCGAAGACGTATCTGCCAAATTATAATGAGTTTTATGAGGCAAGATATTTTACTTCAGGAGAGCATGTCGACGGCACGGTTCACATTGACCGCGAAGCGTACAAAGAACGGTATGACAGCGATTTTGATGACGTGGAATTTGACATTGAGATGGCATCTTTTGATGAGTTTGAAGAACTCGAAGAAATTGATGATGAAGATTTCGATGATGAAGATTTCGAGGACGAGGATTTTGACGACCTGGATTTCGATGATGAGGATTTCGAGGACGAGCTTTATGAGGAAGATATCTGGATCTCTCCAAATACGATCTTTACATGTGAGGATATGCCGAAGCTGCAGATTGCAGCAGAAATCTGTGAAGATCTCTGGGTACCAAATCCGCCGAGCGTTGCACATGCATTCCATGGTGCAAATCTGATCGTCAATCTGTCCGCGAGTGATGAAGTTGTCGGTAAGGATTCTTACCGTAAGAGCCTTGTGAGTGCGCAGTCTGCAAGACTTCTCTGTGGCTATATTTATGCAACTGCGGGAGAAGGTGAATCCACACAGGACGTCGTTTACGGCGGTCACAATCTGATTGCGGAAAACGGCTCGATTCTTGCTGAGAGCCGAAGATTCGCAAATGGTGTAATCTATGCAGATCTTGATATCCACCGTCTGGATAATGAGCGAAGAAGAATGACAACCTGTCAGTTTGCACCGGATCTGGCACCGGAAGGGAAGGACATCAGTTATAACGAAGCACCGTTTACACTGGAAAATACAGAGACAGTTCTTACCCGTAAATTTGATTCCAGACCGTTTGTACCGGGAATCAAAGAAGAAAGAGAGCGCCGCTGCGACGAAATTCTGAATATTCAGGCAATGGGACTTAAGAAACGTCTTGCACATATTCACTGCCAGAATGCGGTGATCGGTCTGTCCGGTGGACTGGACTCCACGCTGGCACTTCTTGTGACCGTACGTGCATTTGATATGCTTGGTATGGACAGAAGCAAGATCACGGCTGTTACAATGCCATGCTTCGGAACGACTGACCGTACCTACAACAATGCCTGCCAGTTAAGCGAATGTCTGGGGGCAACTCTGAAAGAAGTCAATATCCGTGAAGCGGTCAACCTGCATTTCCGTGATATCGGACACAATCCAAAAGTACATGATGTCACTTATGAGAACGGACAGGCAAGGGAACGTACGCAGATCCTGATGGATATTGCAAACCAGTCCGGTGGTATTGTCATTGGAACAGGAGACCTTTCCGAACTGGCATTTGGGTGGGCAACTTATAATGGTGATCATATGTCCATGTATGCAGTCAACAGTTCCGTGCCGAAGACGCTGGTACGTCATCTGGTAAGATATTATGCAGATACCTGCGAAGATCAGAAACTTGCAGAGATTCTTCTGGATATTCTGGATACTCCGGTAAGTCCGGAACTTCTGCCACCGAAGGATGGTGTGATCTCACAGAAGACAGAAGACCTGGTAGGACCGTATGAACTGCACGACTTTTTCTTATATTATATGCTCCGCTGGACATTCCCGCCGAAAAAAATCTTCCGTCTGGCGCAGAATGCCTTTGCAGGAGAATATGATGATGAGACGATTCTGAAATGGCTTAAGACATTCTATCGCAGATTTTTCATGCAGCAGTTTAAACGTTCTTGTCTGCCGGATGGACCGAAAGTCGGAAGCGTTGCCGTATCTCCGAGAGGAGATCTACGTATGCCAAGTGATGCGTGCGCGACATTATGGATGAAAGAACTGGATCAGATCAGGATCTAATCGGCAGTTTCAGCTTTTGCGACAGCTTTATCGACGGCATGGATCAGCATGAGCGCCGTGTATTTTTGATCGCTGGAATACTCCAGATTTTCCAGTGACTGAGTAGAATAGATCTGGCTGGCGAGTGAGTCCAGCACAGGTTCTACCAGCGGAAACATGGCGGAAGTACTTTCACTTAAGTTGGCAAGATGAATCGAGCGGATATTGTCCTGATCGACGGTCACTTCGACATCAAAGCTGTTGTTATTTAATCGTATAGAGGTCCGGTAAATCCCGGGGGTGTATTTTGAAACGGTGTCTGAGGATGCCGTTTCAGACTTTCCGGAGCCGAACATAAGAAGCATTACTACCCCGAAGATCACAAGGAGCAGCAGAAAAATTCCGGTATAGATTACCTCTTTCATATGTAAGACGATGATTTTGGTTTTCGAACTCATGTTGAAGCCTCCTGATCCAATGGTCCGGTTCCCGGTGTGATGCCACAGGGTTACTGCGGGATATGATTCTGTATATCTTATTCGTATTTTACTGAAATATGTATCATAAAAGTAAATGTTTAGCAGGGAGGTTTTTATGTCACTTCAGTTTATTATTGGAAATTCCGGCGCGGGTAAATCGTACGCAGCATATCAGAATGTGATACGCGAAGCCTCACGAAATCCGATAAATATGTATTATGTAATCGTTCCGGAGCAGTTTACCATGCAGACACAGAAAACACTCGTGGAAATGCATCCGCAAAAAGGAATCTTAAATATTGATGTACTGAGCTTTGAACGACTGGCGTACCGTATTTTTGAAGAAGTTGGCGGTGATACACGGAAAGTTCTGGAAGAGACCGGAAAGAATATGGTTCTTCAGAAACTGGTACAAATGAACCAGAAAAAACTTGTCTATCTGAAAAATCAGATGAAAAAACCGGGTTATCTCGATGAAGTGAAATCCCTGATCTCGGAGTTTATGCAGTATGAAGTCCATGAAGAAGAAATGGATAAGATGATCAATGACGCAGAGGATAAGCCGCTTCTGCAGATGAAATTAAAAGATGTGTCTGTCCTTTATCAGGCATTTCGGGAATATCTGTCAGATCATTTTATGACATCAGAAGAAGTTCTGGAAGTCCTTGCGAAAGAAATTCCGTTTTCACGGAAATTGCGTGGCAGTACAGTCATACTTGATGGTTACACGGGATTTACACCGGTACAGCATACGGTTATCCGGGAACTTCTGGCAGTCTGCAAAAAAGTTTCCGTGACGGTTACGATGGATGTCAGAGAAGAATTTTTGGCAAAGGGAAAGCCACATGAATTATTTTATATGAGTCATAAAATGATTCGTTCTTTAAGTGAATTTACGAAAGATGTGGAAGAACCGGTCTGGATAAAGAGCGGCAGCAGTTCCCGGTTTGCCGATTCGCCTGCCCTTGGATTTCTGGAACAGAATTTGTTTCGTTATCGCAGAAGAAGTTATGACAAAGAGCAAAAAGAAGTGCAGATTTTTCAGGCGGGGACACCGGAGAGAGAGATGCAGGAGACTGCAAGAAGAATTATCCGGCTGGTACGGGATTCACAGTACCGCTACGGGCAGATTGCAGTGATCACAGGAAATCTGGAAGAATACGGAAGTATTGCAAGACATGTCTTTGAAGAAGCCGGGATCCCGTTTTTTATAGATGAGAAGCATTCTGTACTGATGAACCCATTCGTGGAATATGTACGTGCGGCACTGGAGATGGTAAGTCAGGGATTCAGCTATGAAAGCGTGTTCCGGTATCTGCGCTGCGGTATGTCCGATATTTCCAGAAGTGAGACAGATCGTCTGGAAAATTATGTACTGGCACTTGGAATTCATGGATTTCGAAAATGGGATGAGAGATGGGTGCGGCTCAGTCGCGATATGGATTCGACATCGATCATGGAACTGAATGTTATCCGGGAGCGTTTTGTGACAGAGGTTCGATCCCTTGCAGAAGGCTTTGCCGGAAAGAAAAAAACAGTCGCAGAATACAGCAGGTGTCTCTATGAATTTATTGTGCAGAGCCGCGTGCAGGAAAAACTTGCGGTGCAGGAGCTTTTATTTAAGCAGCACGGCGACCGTGCCATGGAAAAAGAATATGCCCAGATTTATGGTATAGTTATGAATCTTTTCGATAAAATGGTCAGCATTCTGGGAGACGAAAAAGTATCTGCGGAGGAATATCGCCAGCTCCTTGAAACAGGCATGGGACAAGCGAAGGTAGCACTGATTCCACCGGGAATCGATCAGGTACTGGTCGGTGATATGGAGAGAACGAGACTGAAAGATATCCGTGCATTGTTTTTTGTAGGAGTCAATGAAGGATGTATACCGAAAAATACGGAGTCAGGAGGAATCCTTACAGAGATGGACAGAGATTTTCTGGGAGGACAGGGGATCGAGCTGGCACCGGGACCAAAAGAACTGATGAATACGCAGCGGTTTTATCTGTATCTCAACCTTACGAAGCCATCCGAGAGACTCTGCCTTTCGTACAGTATGTCCAACGGAAAAGGAGAAGCGACGGGACCGGCATTTCTGATCCGGACAGTGCAGACACTTTTTCCGAAGCTTAAGACAGAGCGTGCGGAAGAACCACAGAATGAGCTGGAACTTATTGAGACTCCGAATACAGCAGTGGAATATTTTCTGTCAGGACTGACTGATGAAGAAAAAAGAAAAGATAATCCGATTTTTGCAGAACTGTACAGCTGGTATCTGAACAGTCCGAGATATTGTACAGTAACAAAAAAACTCATAGAAGCTGCTTTTATCCGCAAACCGGTCGATCAGATCAGCAAAAGCGTAGCGAAAGCTCTGTACGGGGAAGTCTCACCGAACGGTGCAACAAGACTGGAACGTTTTTCGGCATGTGCGTTTGCTCATTTTCTGAAATACGGACTGGAAGTACAAGAACGTGCAGAATACGAATTTAAGGCGATGGATATGGGAAATGTGATCCATCAGGCACTGGAAGATTTCGCAGCAGAAATTCACAGAAGAAAGCTTAAGTGGAGCGAACTTTCGGATGAACTGCGGGATGCGATCGCAGATGAATGTCTGGACAAGATCAGCGCCGATTACGGTAATACGATCCTTCAGAGCAGTGCAAGGAACCAGTATATGATCGAACGTACACGAAGGATTCTTAGAAGAACAGTCTGGGCACTGCAGGAACAGCTTCGAAACGGTAAATTTCAACCAGAGGGATTTGAGGTTTCAATCGGAGGCGGACGAATTGACCGTCTGGATATCATGAAGACAGACGATAAAGTCTATGTAAAGATCATTGATTACAAGACGGGAAATACAACATTTGATCTGGTCAGCATTTATTATGGACTCCAGATGCAGCTTGTTGTATATATGGATGCGGCAGTGAAGGCAGAGCAGCGAAAATATCCGAATGCAGAGGTGAAACCGGCAGGGATTTTTTATTACAATGTCAAAGATCCTATGCTGCAAAAAGAGATGGAAGATGATCTGGACCGACTGGATCCGGAAATCTTTAAGAAACTCAAAATGAATGGTCTGGTTCTGGCAGAAGATGAAGTGATCAGCGGTCTGGACAGGACAACCGTTTCTCTGCCGATGGCTTATACATCAACAGGGCTGTTTCGGAAAGGATCTTCTATAGTCAGTGAAAATGAATTTGCACTTCTGGATGCCTATGTCAAAAAGAAGATTACTGATATCCGGGAGGCAATACTGGACGGTAATGCAGAAGTTTCGCCTTATGAGATGGGCAATCGGAATGCATGTACGTACTGCCCGTATCAGGGGACATGCGGATTTGATCGCAAAATCCCGGGATATGAGTTCCGCAGACTGAAGCAGTTTGCAGACGATGAGATATGGAAAGCATTTGCAAAGGAGGTGGATGACGAATGGGAGTAATATGGACAGAGGAGCAGCAGAAAGTAATTTCGCTCCGTGACCGGAATATTCTGGTAAGTGCAGCAGCAGGATCCGGAAAAACTGCCGTTCTTGTAGAACGTATTTTAAGCAAGATCTGCGATCCGAAGAAACCAGTCGACATAGATCGTCTTCTGATCATGACGTTTACCCGTGCGGCTGCCGGAGAAATGAAAGAACGTATCTCTGCGGCAATTGATCAGAAGCTGTACGATAATCCGGACAATGAACACCTGCAGCGTCAGACATCACTGATACATAATGCACAGATTACGACCATCGATGGTTTCTGTGCATATATCATCCGAAATTATTTTCATATGATCGACCTGGATCCGGGATATCGTACAGCAGAAGAAGGAGAATTGAAACTTCTGCGTGAAGATGTGATGAAGGAAGTGCTGGAAGAGGCATATGCGCAGAAAGATGAGAAATTTCTGAATCTGGTAGAGTGTTATGCAAACGGCAAAACCGATGATGAAATCCGGGATATGATCTATAAATTATATGATGCTTCTATGAGTCATCCGTTCCCGGAGGAGTGGATTGAAGAATGTCTGAGAGTCTATCAGGTGGATAATGTAGAAGATCTTCGGGGTACCAAGTGGATGACACTTCTCTGGAAGGCGGCAGAGGAATGTATTTCGGAGATCGATGATCTGTTGGAACGTGCCACACATATCTGCCGGGAAATCGATGGTCCGTATTTTTACGAAACAGCATTGGAAAGTGACAGTCTCCTTCTGAAAGAAGCAAAAGAACGTGCGGCAAAGAGGGACTATAATGGTATGGCATCACTTCTGGCAGCACATAAATATGCACGTCTTTCTGCCAAAAAAGATCTGAATGTAGATGAAGAAAAGAAAAAACAGGTGAAAGACCTTCGTGATACAGAAAAATATTTATGGAAAGAACTTGAAGAGCACTATTTCAGCCAGTCTGAAGAACATATTCTGGAGGCATTGAAGTACTGCCGGAAACCTTTGGAGGGACTGGCACGGATCACATTACAGTTTAAAACGGCATTTGCGGCAAAAAAACGAGAAAAAAATGTTCTGGATTTTTCGGATATGGAACACTTTGCCTTGGAAATACTGATGAAAAAAGAAGGAGAAGATATCATCCCAAGTACTGCTGCGAAAGAATTATCTGCCAGATATGAGGAAGTAATGGTGGACGAATATCAGGACAGCAATCTTGTACAGGAAATGATCACTAATCTGGTGTCCGGCTGGGCGGATGGACGTAAAAATATTTTTATGGTCGGGGATGTAAAGCAGAGTATTTACAGATTCCGGCTTGCAAGACCGGAACTTTTTATGGAGAAATACCACAGCTATTCTCTTGAAGATGCAAAAGAACAGCGTGTGGATCTGTACAAAAATTTTCGAAGCAGGAGAGAAGTTTTATCTTCGGTTAATTATATTTTCCGCCAGATTATGGGAGAAGATCTCGGGGGTATTACTTATGACGACGAAAATGCACTTTATACAGGAGCTTCTTTTCCGGAAAAAGAACATGTAGTGGGAGAGAAAACAAATGACCCCGGGAATACGACAGAAGTTCTTTTGATCGAAAAGGACGGGGAAGAACTGTCAGAAGAAGAAAATGGAAATCAGACAGTACAGGAGCAGGAGGCACTGGCCATTGCACAGCGAATCCGTAAAATGGTCGGCAATGAGGAAGTGCTGGATAAAGAGACCGGCAGATACCGGAAGGTTGAATACGGAGATATTGTGATTTTGCTTCGTTCGGCGACAGGATGGGCGGAACCGTTCAGTCAGGTGCTGATATCCAAGGGTATTCCGGTTTACAGTGCATCGCGGACAGGATATTTCTCAGCACAGGAAGTCGTTACTCTTTTGAATTATCTGAGAGTCTGTGATAATCCATTGCAGGATATTCCACTGACCGGTGTACTGCATTCTCCGATTGTGGGATGCACAGTGCAGGAGCTTGCAATCCTTAAGAGTCGCTGCCCGGACGGGATGCTTTATGAGAGCCTTTGTGCATACTGCGAACTGGAACAGGCGGAACTGACAGAGGAAGAAAAGTGCCTGCAGGAAAAATTATGCGCTTTTCAGGCTCAGCTGGAAGAGATGCGGAATTTGTCCGCGTATACACCGGTACATGAACTGATTCTTCACATTCTTTCCGAGACAGGATATGCAGATTATGTAAAAGCTGTGCCGGGAGGTGTGCAGCGTGGGGCAAACATTCATATGCTTGTGGAAAAAGCAATGGATTATGAGAAGACGAGTTACCGTGGACTGTTTAACTTTGTCCGTTATATCGAAAAGCTCCAAAAGTATGAGGTGGATTTTGGCGAAGTAAATCTTGCAGATGCCGGAAGTGGTGCGGTGCAGATTATGACGATCCACAAGAGCAAGGGCCTGGAGTTTCCGGTCGTATTTGCAGCCGGAATGGGGAAACAGTTCAATTTTCAGGATATCAACAGTCGTTTTCTGATCCATCCGGATATGGGATTTGGGGTAGATGTGATCCTTCCGGAAAAAAGACTGATTCTTTCTGCAGTTCATAAGCAGATCATCCGCAGACAGTTACAGAGAGAAAGTCTGGGAGAAGAGCTGCGTGTGCTTTATGTAGCGCTGACAAGAGCAAAAGAAAAGCTGATCATCACAGGATGCATCGGTAAACTGCCAGATGTCTGTAATGCATTAAGTGTTTATATGGATCATGAAGAAACGCTTCTTCCGATGGCCGTGCGCGGAAAGGCAAGAACTTACTGGTCTTACATTTTGCCGGCGCTTGCAAGGCATCCGGCAATGCAGGAACTGTTTCATGAATATGGAATCACAGAGAGACCGGCTGTGGTCTGCGAGAAGGAAAATGCGCATTTTGCAGTACACAAAGTGACCGTGGCAGAACTGGTTCAGGGTGAAATTCTGGGGCAGACGGATACGCAGATGCAGGAAAAATTTCTGAAAGAATGGGACAGTAACAGAATCTACGATGAAGAGGTCCACAAGCTGCTGAAAAAGCGTTTCAGTTATCAGTATCCATATGCATATCTTAGAGATCTTCCTGTGAAAGTCAGTGTTTCCGAACTTAAGAAGCGCAGCTGGCACGGGGAAAATGACCGGGAGGAAGCATTGTTTTCAGAGCCGGATATCGTGCCTCTGGTGCCGGATTTTGTATCCGGAGGAAACGAAGAATATAAGGGGGCGGCACGGGGAACAGCATATCACCGTCTGATGGAATGTCTGGATTATACAGCAGTGGATTCAGAAAGTCAGATCCACAAACAGATCACTGCTCTTACAGAAGCTAAAAAAATGGCATATGAAGAAGCGCAATGCATCCGAATACAGGATATTATGACATTTTTGCATTCTGAGATCGGTCAGCGTATGAAAAAAGCTTTCGAGGCGGATCAGTTATACAGAGAACAGCCATTTGTACTTGCACAGAGTATGAAAAATATCGAAAAAGACTGGAATGGTGAGGAGACTGTTCTGGTACAGGGAATCATCGATGCTTATTTTATAGAAGATGAAGAAATCGTGCTTGTCGATTACAAGACAGACAAGGTACGAAAAGGTGAAGAACAGCATCTGATCGACCTTTATCATACGCAGCTTGAGGATTATGCGCAGGCACTGGAGCGCATGCTGCAGAAAAAAGTAAAAGAAACCTGTATTTATTCATTTACACTTGGGAAAATGATCCCGGTCTGAAATATGACATAAGATATGTGACAGTAAATCAGCGGAGGCGCCACCGGCACCTCTTCGATATACGAGGCAAAAAGTCCCGCAGGACAGGAGGTTAAACTCTCCAGCCTGCGGGATATTTGTTTTTGAAGGTCTTGCCGACCAGTTTGCCGAAACCGAGAGGGTAGCCTTCGACACAGAGAAGGTGCCAGCCCTTTGTATGAGCAGCTTCTCCCTGTTCTATATTCAGCGTTTCGCCTTTCAGGTAGCGGGTAAGACGCTGATCATTAACAGAAAGGGAAATGATCCCGTCTGTATCATCTTTTCGAAGGGCAAGTGCAAATGGTTCGGACGGTTCGAAACGATTTTTCTTGAGATCTCCGAGATATAATCCGTTTCGAAGGAAGGTAAGGCCACGGAAATCACCGGTGACCGGCGGAAGGTAGTAAACTTTGTCTTTTCGTGTTTCGACACGGTTCCAGTCGAATGGCTGGCCGCCGAGTGTTTTGAGTCCGATTTCCTGAAAGAAAAGTTCCAGCCATTTACGGGTGTCCGGATTGGGTTTTGCATAAGAAAACTGTCCGATCAGATCCGTGCGGCCTTCTTTGCAAAACAGAGCCATAAAGTGTCCTTCCCCCTGCATTTTATGCGGGAAGAGATGAACACAGCGGGAAAGCGCCGGATCGTCGTTTCCCCATGCCGGGACTCCGGGAGCGAAACCCTCGTAAGCAGGAACTTCCATAAGCTTCATATCCGGGCGGTTTTCGAGAAGATAAGAAACGACTCCTTCATCTTCCTTCGGGGCAAAGGTACAGGTGGAATAAAGAAGCTGTCCGCCGGGACGCAGCATATCCGCAGCCTGCAGGATCAATTCTTTCTGCAGAACAGAAAGTTCGTCGGATTTTTCAGGTGTCCAGTCTCTGGCAAGTGCATCTTCTTTACGGAACATACCTTCACCGGAGCAGGGGGCATCCAGCAGGATTTTGTGAAAAAATTCCGGAAAACGATCTTTCAGATGAGCCGGCGTCTCATTGGTCACAAATGCATTGGCGATGCCAAAAAGTTCTATATTTCGAAGCAGCGCGCGAGTTCTGGAAGAACTGATATCGTTAGCGACAAGAAGTCCACTGCCGTTTAACATGGCTCCCAGTGCAGTTGCTTTACCGCCCGGCGCCGCACAAAGATCAAGGATATTTTCACCCGGAGTGACCGGAAGGCAGGATGCCGGTGTCATGGCACTTGGTTCCTGCAGATAATAAAGTCCTGCCTGATACAGAGGACAGAAAGAAGGTCGGACATCCCCGGGATAAAAATATCCGTTCGGGATCCACGGGATCGGGGTGACCGGAAACGGCACGATCTTTTCAAATTCTTCACAGCTTATCTTTGCGGTATTGACACGCAGCCCGTAGGTGCGTGGCGCTTCATAGCTTTTTATAAAATCTTCGTATTCGTCTCCGAGCATTTTCTGCATACGTTCCAGAAATGCCGGAGAGAGTAGATCGGTAATGTTATAGTCAGACATGAAATTCTCCTCATTCAGTAAAATGTCCTGAGGATTCGTCCACAGGAACTAAATATAATGAAATTATAAAATAGTTGAAGAAAATAGAAAATACTATTGACAAAACTATATTATATATCATATAGTATTGCTAACGAAATAATATTGTATCGATTGACAATATTACAGAAAATATAAAAAGGAAGTGAGAGCATGGTATTTAATACAGGTGCGGCACTTCTGGATGCGATCGTTTTAGCTGTAGTATCGAAGGAAAAAGACGGGACCTATGGCTACAAGATCACCCAGGATGTACGGAGTGTGCTGGATGTATCCGAATCAACGCTGTATCCGGTGCTGCGGAGACTGCAGAAGGATGAATGTCTGGAGACATACGATCAGGCTTTTGCAGGCAGAAACCGCAGATATTATAAGATCACAGAAAAAGGCATGGCACAGCTGAATCTGTACAGAGTTGAATGGAAGAATTATTCAACAAAGATTTCGAAGCTGTTTGAGGGAGGCATAGAATTATGAACAGAGCGCAGTTTATGGAACAGTTAAAGAAACTGCTTTCTGATATCTCTGAGGAAGAAAGACAGGAGGCTCTTGATTATTATGAGAGTTATTTTGACGATGCCGGAGAAAATCAGGAGGCAGAGGTGATCCGGGAGCTTGGAAGCCCGGGTAAAGTTGCGGCAATTATCAAAGAAGACTTAAAGCACAGTTCGCAGAATTACGGAGAATTTACAGAAAGCGGATATCAGGATGAGCGTGTAGATGATGAACGCCAGATGCCACAGAGCCGTGCAGAGAAGGGTTATCATGCAGAACGCAGGGGAGGCAAGGCAGGCGTGATACTTGTACTGATCCTTCTGGTATTTATTTCACCATTGATCAAGGGCACAGTCGGCGGAATCATCGGATTTATTGTGGCACTGATCTTACTTCCGTTTATCCTTGTATTGGGCACAGGGGCAGTTGTCCTCGCACTTTTTGCAATCGCAGTGATTGCAATCGGCGCCGGTATTGGAGCATGTGTGACAGCAACACCGGCATTTGGTGCTCTTGGAATCGGTATTGGCCTGATTCTGCTTTCTCTTGGACTGGTTGGACTTGTATTTTTTGTATGGGCGGCGAGCCGTGCACTTCCGGCAATTCTTCGCAGGTTCACGGATTTTTGCGGCAATATATTAAACAGGGGCAAAAAGGGAGGTGACCGGGCATGAGAAAATTTTCAAAAGTGGTACTGGTCATAGCGGCGGCAGCAGGTGTAGTGGGAATCGGTCTGACGATAGGCGGTGCTTCGATGGGAGCAACGATCGCGGGACTGAATTTATCCAAGGGCGGATTCGGCAGTGCTGTCCGGCAGACTGTAAAATATGTAAGTGTTGGAGATGAAGATGACTGGAATCAGGACTGGGATGAGATTGATGAATCGGACAGTAAAGAGGCAGCCGGAACGAACGGAGAAATCTATCTGGTAGATGGAGTATCAAAACTTGATCTTTCTATCAGAACAGGAGAACTTTATCTTAAAGAATACGATGGAAATGAGATAAAAGTTGAAGTTTCAGGGAAACATAGAGAGAAAGTACGTGTTGGACAGGAAGGAGATACGTTGGTACTGGAATGCATCGGCAGGGTACAGGACAGAGAAATCACAGTCAGCTATCCGAAGAAAATGGAATTTGAGGATGCGTCTGTAGATGTGGCAGCAGGTACCGTAAATCTGGATGATGATTTTTATGCAAAAAAAATGGAGGTATCTGTAGCAGCAGGAGAATTTTCGAATGATGGTGCAGTTACAGCAGAAAAAGCAGATATTACCGTAGGTACGGGAAATGTTGATCTGGAGAATCTGAACGTGCAGGATCTGGAAGCAGACTGTGGAATCGGAAACATCGATCTTGACATCAATGGGAAAGAATCAGATTATGACTATGAAATCTCGTGTTCCGCAGGTGCGGTAGATATCGGTGACAGTTCATACAGTGGTATCGGACATGAGAAAAAAATCAGCAACCCCGGAGCATCCGGAAAGATGGATCTTGACTGTGGTGTGGGAAACATCACTGTAGATTTTGAGTAATGATAAGAACAAGGAAATCAAACTTTTTAGAAAGAAGGATTTTACTATGAGTAATAAACGACTTTACAAATCATCTGTTAATTACATGCTTTGTGGTGTCTGCAGCGGTATTGCAGAATACTTCGATATTGATCCGACACTGGTGCGTCTTGCATGGGTGATCCTGACCTGCTTCGGTGGCGCAGGCATCTGGGCATACATCATTGCTGCGATTATTATTCCGAAAGGATGATACAGGCGTATATTTTTCTGAAAAAATGTCCATACTCTGAGAAATGAATAAAAGGAGTAGTTGGGACATGAATAAAGAAAAAGAAGTGGAAGCCTATCTGAAAAATGAACTTCCGGAAGAAGAAAAGCTAAAATATGAGATCGCACAGGAACTGGGGGTGCTGGATAAAGTGCTGGAGGGCGGATGGAAAAGCCTGTCAGCAAAAGAAACCGGCAGGATCGGCGGACTCGTGGCAAGCAAACGTAAAGAAAATGAAAGATAGGACACAGAAAAACACTGTTCGGATGTTGTTCCGGACGGTGTTTTTTTGTTATAATAAAAATGACATGTTTCGGATTTATCCGCAGGCAGAAACTTATTATACAGAACAACAGAAAACAGGAGAAAATTATGGCAGATATGCAGAATGCATATGTAAAACTTGATAAGGTATCCAAAATATATCAAATGGGTGAAGTTGAGATCAAAGCAGTCGATGAGATCAGTTTTGAAATATCCAAAGGAGAATTTGTCGTGATCGTCGGACCGAGCGGTGCAGGCAAAACGACAGTTCTTAATATCCTGGGTGGCATGGACACTGCGACGAAAGGAACGGTGCTGGTGGATGGCAAAAATATTGCAGATTACAACAGCCGGCAGCTGACTGCCTATCGTCGGAATGATATCGGGTTTGTGTTTCAGTTTTATAATCTGGTGCCGAACCTTACCTCACTGGAAAATGTAGAACTTGCCATGCAGATCTGTAAAAATCCGCTGGATGCAGGAGAAGTACTGAGAGAGGTTGGACTTGAAGAACGTAGGGGCAACTTTCCGGCGCAGCTTTCCGGTGGAGAGCAGCAGCGAGTGTCCATTGCACGCGCTCTTGCCAAGAATCCGAAGCTTCTTCTTTGTGATGAACCGACGGGTGCGCTCGATTATCAGACCGGTAAGGCAATATTGAAGCTTTTGCAGGATATGTGCCGTCAGAAGGGAATGACCGTAATCGTCATCACACACAACTCGGCGCTGACACCGATGGCAGATCGTGTGATCCATATTAAGAACGGAACGGTTTCCGCAATGGAAATGAACGAGCATCCTACACCGGTGGAGGAGATTGAATGGTAGGAAAGACATCTGGAACAGGAAAAAGAAAACAGAGAAAAAAAGCACTGCATAAAGATTTTTGGATGGAAGTCCGCAAGAGCCGGGCACGATTTATTTCAATCTTCTGTATTGTTGCGCTCGGTGTTGCCTTTTTTTCCGGTATTCAGGCTGCATCTCCGGATATGAGATTATCAGGTGATGCGTATTACAATACATCAAAACTGATGGATCTCAAGATTGTCGGTACAATGGGGTTGACGGAAGATGATGTGAAGGCAGTGCAGGAGCTTTCGGGAGTCGGAAGTGTGGAAGGTTCATATTCTACAGACGTGATCTGTGGAGAAAACGATTCGCAGAAAGTCCTTCATGTGGAATCTTTAAATAAAAAAGTCAATCAGCTTACTTTGACGGAAGGGCGTCTGCCGGAAAAAAGCGGTGAATGTTTTCTGGATTCTACGTTTGCGGCATCGCAGGGATACGAAGTGGGCAGTAAGCTCGTGATCCGGCAGGATGGAGATAATGGCCTTCTGAAGACGGAAGAGTACACGGTCACAGGTATCGGAAAAAGTCCGCTGTACATTTCTTTTAACAGGGGAAATACGACGGTTGGTTCCGGGGAAGTGAATGGATTTGCTTATGTACTTCCGGATGATTTTGACTCGGAGGTTTTTACACAGATTTATGTGCGTGCAAATGAGGTTGAAAAGGTCACCAGCTATACCGATGCATACGAAAATCTGATTGACAAGATTCAGAAAAAAGTCGAGGGAATCGAAGCGGAGTGCTGTCAGATCCGTTATGATGAGGTCATGGCGGAGGCGCAGGACAAGATTTCCGATGCAGAAAAAGAGTTAGAAGACGGTAAGAAAGAAGCTGACGAAAAGCTTGCCGACGCAAAGAAGAAACTGGACGATGGCGAAAAAGAGCTGGAAGACGGCGAGAAGAAATACAACGATGGCAAAAAGCAGCTTGAAGATGCCCGTAAAGAACTGGAAGACGGTAAGAAGCAGCTTGCCGATGCGAAGAAGCAGATCAGTGACGGCAGAAGCCAGATTGCATCTGCGAAAGAAGAAGCGGCAGATGGCAGATCACAGCTTGAGGATGCCCAGAAAAAACTGGACGGTGGCTGGAAAAAGTACAATACCGGAAAGACGAAATATGATGAAGGCAAAGCTAAATTTGACGTGGCTAAGAAGGAATTCGAGGCAGGAAAACAGAAGCTTGCAGATGCAAAAGCAGAGTTAGATAAGAAGCAGCAGGAGCTGACAGCAGCTATTGCGCAGGTAAAAGCCGGACAGACTACAGTGGACACACAGATTGCACAGCTTAATACACAGATTCCGCAGCTTGAGGCAGGAATCAGTCAGCTGGAAGCGGCTGCCGCCGGACTTACCGGGGCGCAGCAGGCAGCAGATGCAGCACAGAGTGCTGTGAGTCAGGCGCAGGAAGCAGTAAATGCGGCACAGGCCGCTTACGACGAGGCAAAACAAAAAGCTGATGCAGGAGATGAAGAGGCAAAGGCACAGTTAGACGCACTTGCACAGAATCTCGGGAATGCACAGACAGCACTTGGTGAGGCTGATCATGCATTAAAAACCGCACAGGCGACACTTGGGGCATGCCAGCAGGCAGCGGCACAGAAAACAGAACTTGAGAACAATCTGGCGGCCGCAAACAGTGGACTTGCGACACTTCAGGCAAAGAAGATCGAGCTTGCAGGAACACTTGCAACGCTCAATGAAAACCAGAAACAGCTCGACAGCGGTTGTGCAACGCTTAATGCGCAGGAAGAGAAGCTTGCTCCGGCACAAAAAGAACTTGATGCAAACGAGAAGACGCTTGCGGCCAGTAAGAAGCAGCTGGATGCAAGCCTTAAGAAACTTGAGAGTAGTCAGCGAAAACTGGATGCAAACCGTGCAAAACTTGATTCTGCGGATGCACAGATTGCGGCAAATGAAGCAAAACTTAATTCAGGCGAAGCGGAGATTGCAGCAAATGAAAAGAAGCTGACTGATGGCGAAAAAGAAATTAAAGAAAATGAAGAAAAGCTAAAAGATTCCGAACAGAAATTAAAGGATGCACGCAAGGAGCTGGCAGACGGAAAGAAAGATTATGAAGACGGCAAAAAGGACGCGCAGGATGAAATCAAAGACGGCCAGCAAAAAATAGACGATGCAAAGAACGAACTGAACGATCTGGAAAAACCGGAGTGGATCATCACAGACCGTAACGGACTTCCGGAGTATTCTGACTATGGAGACAATGCAGACCGTATCAAAAATATCGGTGAGGTTTTCCCGGTGATCTTTTTCCTGGTCGCTGCGCTGATCAGTCTTACGACCATGACGCGAATGGTCGAAGAACAGAGAACACAGATCGGAACGATGAAGGCACTGGGCTACAGCAAGATTCATATTGCCTCGAAGTATTTAAGCTATGCATTTCTGGCGACGGCAGGAGGCAGTATTGTCGGTATCCTGATCGGTGAAAAGATATTGCCGTTTATCATTATCAAAGGATATGGAATGATGTATCATAATGTAGATAAAACACTGCAGATCCATTATGAACTTAAGTATGCACTGACTGCTTCGGTGGCGGCACTGATCTGTACTGTCGGGGCAACTGTATTTTCATGTTATCGTGCGCTGGCAGAGACACCGGCATCTCTGATGCGTCCACCGGCACCAAAAGAAGGCAGGAGAATCCTTCTGGAGCGGATGCCGTTCCTCTGGAAACATCTGAATTTTACATGGAAATCCTCTCTTCGAAACCTGTTCCGCTACAAGAAACGTCTGTTTATGACAGTTTTCGGAATTGCAGGAAGTATGGCACTGATGCTGGTCGGTTACGGAATACGGGATTCGATTTCTGATATTGTAAATCTTCAGTATACCGACCTCCAGCATTATGATGCGATGATCATATCGGACGATGATGCGACCGATACAGAGAAAAAAGAACTGCAAAGCTATCTGGAGCAGAATGAAGATCTGGATCATTATACAAATATCCAGCTTACCAAGCTTACAGCGCCGAACGGAAAATCAGCTTTAAGTGTGTATGTTTATGTACCGGAAAATCTGGACAAATTCAAAAAAGACGTTACTTTACAGAACCGTGTCTCAAAGCAGTCTTATGAGCTGCCGGAAGAAGGTGCGGCACTCAGTGAAAAAACAGCGACACTTCTCGACTTAAAAGTCGGAGATGAACTGACATTGAAAAAAGACAACAAAGAATACAAAGTAAAGATTTCGGTGATCACCGAAAACTATGCCGGACATTATGCATACATGTCTCCACAGGTATATGAAGAAACCTTTGGTGAGAAACCGGATTACAGTGACATTGTATTTACGGTAAAGGACAAATACAAAGATCAGCTTGAAGAGATCGGACAGAAGATCATGGAATCACCGGCTGTCTTAAGCATCAGCTACACATCAAGTACAGTAGATATGGTAGACCGCATGCTCAGTACGCTGGGAAGCGTAATCGTAGTACTGATCGTATCCGCCGGAATGCTGGCATTTGTTGTTCTTTATAATCTGAACAATATTAATATTACCGAGAGACAGAGAGAACTTGCGACACTGAAAGTCCTGGGCTTCTTTGATATGGAAGTTTCGCAGTATGTTCTGAGGGAAAATATTCTTCTCACGATTGCAGGAATACTTGCAGGAACGGGGATTGGTATTCTGCTACACCGTTATATCATTATGACGATTGAGGTGGATGCCGTTATGTTCGGACGAAATATCCGCCCGGTCAGCTTTTTATACTGCGCCGCGCTCACCTGCATTTTCTCTGTGATTGTAAACATCTCTATGCACAACAAACTGAAAAAGATCGACATGGTCGAATCACTGAAATCTGTGGAATAAGTATACAGATAACTACAAGGAACCCCATAATCTGTGAAAAATATGCAATCCGTCTTGACAAGGCGAAAAAATGCAATTACAGTAGATGGGAGATGCTTTTTTTAATCAGGAGGACATTATGAGCAAAGAACTTGCAAAGACATATGACCCGAAGGGTCTGGAAGACCGTCTCTATCAGAAATGGATGGATAACGGATACTTCCACGCAAAAGTAAATCCAGATAAAAAACCGTTTACCATTGTTATGCCGCCGCCGAACGTAACCGGACAGCTTCATATGGGACATGCACTTGATGAGACCATGCAGGATATCCTGATCCGTTTCAAGAGAATGCAGGGTTATGAAGCACTGTGGCAGCCGGGAACCGATCATGCTGCGATCGCAACAGAGGTTAAGGTTATCGACAAACTCAAAAAAGAAGGAATTGACAAACACGACATCGGTCGTGAGGAATTCCTGAAACATGCATGGGCATGGAAAGAAGAGTACGGCGGAAAGATCATCAACCAGCTCAAGAAGCTTGGTGCATCCGCTGACTGGGAAAGAGAACGTTTCACAATGGATGAAGGATGCTCCAAAGCTGTACAGGAAGTATTCATCCGTTTATACGAAAAAGGATATATCTACAAAGGTTCCAGAATCATCAACTGGTGTCCGGTATGCCAGACTTCTATTTCTGATGCAGAAGTTGAGCATGAGGACCAGGACGGATTTTTCTGGCACATCAATTATCCGATCGCAGGAGAAGAAGGTCGTTTCGTAGAGATTGCAACTACCCGTCCGGAGACACTTCTCGGAGATACTGCAGTTGCAGTTAACCCGGAAGATGAGAGATACAAAGACCTGATCGGCAAGATGTTGAAACTGCCGCTCACTGACCGTGAGATTCCGGTGATCGCAGATGAATACGTGGATAAAGAATTCGGAACAGGCTGTGTAAAGATCACACCGGCACATGACCCGAATGACTTCGAAGTCGGTAAACGCCACAATCTTGAAGAAATCAACATCCTGAACGATGATGCGACCATCAACTCACTCGGCGGCAAATATGCAGGTATGGACCGTTATGAGGCTCGTAAAGCCATGGTTGCAGACCTGGATGCACTGGGACTTCTTGTGAAAGTCGTTCCGCATAATCACAGCGTCGGTACACATGACCGCTGCGGTACGACCGTAGAACCGATGATCAAACCACAGTGGTTTGTACGCATGGACAAAATGGCAAAGGCAGCTATGGATGCGCTGAAACCGGGTGAACTGGAATTTGTTCCGCCAAGCTTCGGTAAGACCTATCTTCACTGGCTTGAAAATATCCGTGACTGGTGTATTTCCCGTCAGCTCTGGTGGGGACACAGAATTCCGGCGTATTACTGCGATGAGTGCGGTGAAGTTGTCGTTGCGAAAGAAATGCCGGAGAAATGCCCGAAATGCGGATGCACACATCTGCATCAGGACGAGGACACTCTGGATACATGGTTCAGTTCTGCACTGTGGCCGTTCTCTACACTGGGATGGCCGGAGAAGACACCGGAACTGGAATATTTTTATCCGACAGATGTTCTTGTAACAGGCTATGATATCATCTTCTTCTGGGTTATCCGTATGGTATTCTCAGCACTTGAGCAGACTGGGGAAGTTCCGTTCCATCATGTACTGATTCATGGCCTTGTGCGTGACTCTCAGGGGCGTAAGATGAGTAAATCTCTCGGAAATGGTATCGATCCTCTGGAAGTTATTGACAAATACGGCGCAGATGCACTTCGACTGACTTTGATCACAGGTAATGCACCTGGAAATGATATGCGTTTCTACTGGGAGCGTGTAGAGTCCAGCCGTAATTTTGCCAACAAAATCTGGAATGCATCCCGTTTCATTATGATGAATCTGGAAGGCAAGACTGTAACAGAGCCGGCAGATCTGAATAATTTATGCTTTGAAGACAAATGGATCCTTTCCAAGTTGAACACTGTGATTCGTGATGTTACAGAGAATATGGATAAATACGAGCTCGGAATCGCTGTACAGAAAGTTTATGACTTCCTGTGGGATGAACTCTGCGACTGGTACATTGAGATGGCGAAAGTTCGTCTCTGGAAAGCAGATGAAGATCCGAAAGCAGCAAACGATGCACTCTGGACGTTGAGAACAGCCCTGACCGAAGGTCTGAAACTTCTTCATCCGTATATGCCGTTTATTACAGAAGAGATCTACTGTACACTTCTTCCGGAAGAAGAGTCTATCATGATTTCCGACTGGCCGGTATATCAGGAAGCATGGGTATTCCCGGAAGCCGAAAAAGCAGTTGAAAGCTTCAAAGAAGCAGTTCGTGGCATCCGTAATACACGTACTGAGATGAATGTACCGATGAACCGCAAGACCAGCCTTCACATTGTCGGCAAAGATGCTGAGACATGTGCAAGATATGAAGCATGCAAGAAATCTTTTGTGAATCTCGCATTTGCAAAAGAGATCCTTGTACAGGAAGGCAAAGAAGGCATTGGTGAGGATGCAGTATCTGTAGTTGTATCCGATGCAGTCGTTTATATGCCGCTTGAAGATCTGGTTGACCGCGAAAAAGAGATGGAACGCCTTAAAAAAGAGCAGGATCGTCTCACGAAAGAAATCGCAAGATGCCAGGGAATGCTGAGCAATCCGAACTTTGTCAATAAAGCTCCGGAAGCAAAAGTAAACGCAGAAAAAGAAAAACTTCAGAAATACGAAGAAATGATGGAAAAAGTAAATACACAGCTTAAACAGATGGAGAAATAATAAAGGAGCATTTGGATGAGATTGTATAAAGTGTGCAATAAAATTTCTTTGTTGCTTCATGCACTTTGCAGTGCTGCCGGTTACTTCCTGATTGAAGCGATCAGCCGCCATTCTTTCGTTGAGGCATGGAATTATATGACAGGAAAACCGCTGGTATTTGCATACAATGCGGGACTGATCTTTGTTACCAGCCTAATCGCGTATCTGTTCCGCCGGAGGACATTCTGGCGAGTGCTGATCGCAATATTCTGGCTGCTTCTCGGAATCATAAACGGCATAATCCTTGCAAACAGGGTTACACCGTTTACAGGTCCCGATCTGCATCTTCTGACGGATGGTATGGCAATCTTAAACAAGTATCTGCCTGCATGGGGTGTGATAATTGCATTGATTGTGCTGGGACTGTTTGTCCTTATTCTTCTGGCGCTTCTTATCAGGGGACCGAAGTATAAACGCAGAGTGAAATTTCGCTATGATCTTTTAATGGTAGTTGTCGCTGTGGCAGCATTTGCAGGAATCACGCAGCTTGCTCTGGATAAGAGAGTACTTTCCAATTATTTTGGTAATATTGCATTTGCCTATGAGGATTACGGATATCCATATTGTCTGGCAGTTACGATCTTTGATACAGGAATCAGCTGCCCAAGGGATTATTCCGAAAAGGAGATCCGGAGAATTGAGAAGACAGAAGACAACCTTCCGGCGACCAGCGATAGCAGTAAGCCGAACATTCTTTTCCTGCAGCTGGAATCTTTCTTTGATCCGACACTGGTCAATTATCTGAAGATTTCGGAAGACCCGATTCCGAATTTCCGGAAACTTATGAAGGAGTACACCTCCGGTTATTATAAAGTTCCGGCCGTAGGTGCCGGTACCGCAAATACCGAGTTTGAATCAATCACCGGTATGAGTCTGCATTATTTCGGACCGGGTGAGTATCCATATAAGAGTATTCTGAAAGAAACGACTTGCGAAAGTGCACCTTATGTACTGAAAAATCTGGGTTATACCACACATGCGGTACATAACAATGAAGCCAATTTCTATGGAAGAAGGAGTATTTTCCCGAATCTTGGATTTGATACTTTTACTTCGGCAGAATATATGCCGGAAGAAGAAGATAAGAACCCGCTTGGCTGGACAAAGGATGAAGTTCTGACAGATGAGATTCTTAAATGTCTGGATTCTACGAATGGATCGGATTATATTTATACGATTTCCACGCAGGGACATGGTGCTTATCCGGAAGAACAGCTGATCGATGATCCGGAGATCACCGTTACCGGTGCAGCTACCGAAGCACAGAATAATCAGTGGGAATACTACTGTAACGAAATCCATGAGATGGATAATTTTGTAAAAGAACTGACAGATGCACTTGCAGATTATCCGGAAGACGTGATCCTTGTTATGTATGGTGACCACCTTCCGACTATGGGACTGACAGTTGAAGATCTGAAAAATAAATATCTGTTCCAGACACAGTATGTTATGTGGGACAATTTCGGCATGGAAAAGAAAGACGTCAATCTGGCAGCTTATCAGATGGCGGCTGAGGTAATGGACCGTGCCGGAATCCATGAAGGAACGATCTTCCGTTATCATCAGGCAAGAAGAAACACCAGAAACTATCAGGTGGATCTGGAAACACTGCAGTATGATCTGTTGTATGGAGACCGTTATTCTTATAAAGAAAACGGAGAGACTTTTGAGCGGACCAAAATGCATATGGGTCTTTATGATGTATCATTGGAATCTATGGAACTTGTTTCGGATACGGACTTCACTTATCGGCTGAAGGGTACGAATTTCACACCGTCCAGTCAGGTAAAACTGAACGGCGAATGGGTAGATACCGTATATATCAACCCTACGACGCTGATGATCTCAGGAACGGAGTTAAACGATTTTGACAGGGTTTCCGTTTCGCAGCGAAGCAACAGCTCGACGAGAAAAGCACTGAGCAAGAGCTACGATCGATCGGCATATATGCTGTATTCTGAAAACAAATGGAAACTTCCGACGGAAGAGAATGAATCCTGACGAATAAAAGATTACGATTAGTACTGGACATCTTTCACCACTCATATATAATGATATCGTAGCGTTCTGATTTTTTTAAGAGCGGAACGCTGCGAATACATTAGATAAAGTGGTGAATTTTTTTATGAATTACGAAGAAGCTGTTGCTTATATTGAAGAAACTCCGAAATTTACAACCAAAAACAAACTGGAACATACAAAAGAATGCCTGAGACGTCTCGGCAGTCCCGAAGAGCGCTTTAAGGTCATTCACGTAGCAGGAACAAACGGAAAGGGCAGTACCTGTGCCTTCCTGACATCAATCCTTCGTGAGGCAGGATATTCCTGCGGGTTATTTACTTCTCCGCATCTTGTTGTGATCAATGAGCGATTTCAGATCAATGAAAAAAATATTGATGATGACACTTTTCTGCATGCCTTTGAAAAAGTAAAAAAGCTTGCAGATGAACTTGTCGCAGAGGGCAGTTATCATCCGACGTATTTTGAATTCCTGTTTCTGATGGGAATGGTGATATTTGCCGATGCAGGTGTGGATTATGTAGTCCTTGAGACAGGACTCGGTGGAAAACTGGATGCAACGACTGCAGTAGAACATCCGCTGGCATGTGTGATCACATCAATCAGTTTTGACCATATGCAGTATCTGGGAAACACGATTACTGCGATTGCAGGCGAAAAGGCTGGCATCATTGTGCCAGGAGTACCGGTGATCTATGACGGTAATGATGCGGAAGCGGCAAAAGTCATCAGTGAGAGGGCACAGGAGCTGGGAAGTCCATATTATGAAGTGAAGAGAGAGGATGCAGAGATCCTCCGAAATACAATGTCGGGCATTGATTTTTCATTTAAGAATGAGTATTATGGAAATACAACATTTTCCATACCGTTTATAGCAAAGTATCAGGTTATGAACAGTATGCTTGCGCTGAAAACAATCGAGGTTATGAAGGATCATATTTCTGTATCTGAAGATGCAGTATGTCGTGGTGTCCGTGAGACACGCTGGCAGGGACGTATGGAAACTGTTCTTCCGGGTGTGATCGTGGACGGAGCACATAATGAGGACGGTGTTGAGAAATTTGTTGAAACTGCCGCTCATTTTCAGAAAGAGTATCCGCTGACACTTCTTTTTTCGGCTGTGGATGACAAGGATTATACAGATATGATCCGGACAATTCTGGACAAGATCAGCTTCTGCCATGTGATCGTAACACAGGTGGGCGGGTATCGTAAGGTCCCTGCGGAGCACCTTGCAGAGATATTTAAAGAGCAGGGATGTCCGAGCGCGGAAGCGTGTGAAAATGTGGAGATGGCATTTAAGAAGGCACTTGAGCAGAAGGGCGAGGATGGTATGCTGTTCTGCGTTGGTTCTCTTTATCTGGTAGGCGAGATCAAGACGGCTATCCTGAAGGGAATCAGAAAATAAAGGAGAACGATATGATCGATTACGAAGAAGAACTGAAAAAATTTGAACCATGTCTGGATGTTACAGACGCTGAAGGTGCGATTTATGACAGAGAGCTGACAGATATTCTGGATGTACTTCAGGAAGTCTTAAGAGAAGCCAAGAGTAACCGACGGATAAAGTAAATATAAGGAGAACTACATGAACTGTATGAACTGCGGTGCATTCCTCACAGACCGGGATCTCGATTACTGCCCGAACTGTGGATATAATGTACTGATTCAGAAAAAAGTAGATTACCTGTCCAAAGTTTTCTATAATCAGGGACTGGAAAAGGCAAGTATTCGCGACCTTTCCGGTGCAATTGCCTGTCTGAAACAGAGCCTTATGTATGACAAACGAAATATCCAGGCGCGTAATCTTCTGGGACTGGTTTATTTTGAGACGGGAGAGGTAGTTTCTGCGCTCAGCGAATGGGTGATCAGCAAAAACCTTCAGCCGACAAGAAATCAGGCATCCGAGTATATCAATAAACTGCAGGCAAACCCGAATAAGCTTGCAGCGATCAATGAAACAATCAAGAAATACAATCATGCACTGCTTCTGTGCAGGGAAGGGCATGAGGATATGGCTGCGATCCAGCTGCGTAAGATCCTTGCACAGAACTCAAAGCTGATCAAGGGATATCATCTTCTGGCACTTATCCAGATCAAAAACGAAGAATGGAACCGTGCGCGAAGAACCCTCAAAAAAGCTGCCAGAATCGATAAGACAAATACAACAACACTTCGATTCTTACGTGAAGTAGACGAGCAGACGGGAGTGACCACAAAACTCGAAAAGAAAAATAAAAAAGGTCTGTTCCGTTCCGGAAAGATAAAAGCAGATGAAGATACAGATCTTTTAAATGTGGATCGTATGACTCCGCAGACAATATACAAAGAGCATTCACGCATTTCAGCATTCTTTATACTGGTCACAGGTATTCTTGCAGGTGCTGCGGCATTCTGGCTTCTTGCGGTTCCGTCAATACGTCAGGGAATCTATCAGGAGGCTAACCAGCAGATTGTGCAGTACAGTGAATCGCTTGCAAGTCAGGGCGCCGAGCTCAATAAAGCACAGGGTGAAGCGAAAGAATCCGGTGATACGGTAGAGTCTGTGACACAGGAACTGACAACTGAGCAGGCAAAGAGCGAGAGCTATCAGGCTCTTCTGATGGCGCTCAGCTATTATCAGCAGAAGGATATTGACGATGCGGCTGTAGAGATACAGAAGGTACATGTGGACGTCCTTACAGATGCTCAGAAGTCGATTTATACAACAATCAAGAATGCAACCGGTGTGGCCGGCGTTGGTGACACAGAACCGGCACAGACATCTTCTGACAGCGGGGATGGAAGCAGTGATGACGGAAGTGATTACAGCTCGGACGACGGAAGTGACTACAGTGATGACAGCGGAGATTACGGAGACGAATATTACGAATAAAATTTGACAATAAGAAGAACCTCAGATAAGGGGATGTGCCATATGGCATGTCTCCTTTTTGTATTTATGTAAGAGGAACATGTCTGCTGAAGCAGACTGCATCTGGCGCGCAAAGCGTAACAAGTCCTTCAAAGATTGCGGGATTCAGGGAGTTTAAAGCGGACTTGTCCGCTTTGTTCTTAAATGTTCATTGACGGGGTAACTTTAACGTGGTATACAGATAGAGTGCATAAGTTTTTGTTACAGGAGGCAGTTTGACATGAAGATAGAAATAAGAGAATATCGTACGGAGGATGCAACAGCAGCAAGTGAAATCTGGAACCAGGTTGTAGATGACGGAGTGGCTTTTCCGCAGGAAGAGGATCTTACCGCAGAAGTGGGGGATGCTTTTTTTAAAGAACAGACATATACGGGAATTGCAGAAAATACGGAGACAGGTGAAGTGGTCGGACTTTATATTCTGCACCCGAATAACGTAGGAAGATGTGGACATATCAGCAATGCAAGTTATGCGGTACGCCGCGATATCAGGGGCGAACATATCGGAGAAAAACTGGTACTTGACTGTTTGAAAATGGCAAAAGAAAAAGGATTCCATGTCATGCAGTTTAACGCAGTAGTTGCATCGAATACGCATGCACTTCACCTTTATGAACGTATCGGATTTACAAAACTCGGTGTGATTCCGGGTGGTTTCCGCATGCCGGACGGACATTACGAAGATATTATTCCGCACTATTATGTGCTGTAAGAAAGAGGAAACTGAATGCTTTATAAAAAGATAGAAATCAAAGTTGATGGATATGAGGAGACAGCCGATTTATATACATATATTCTGGATAATTCCGTAGAAATGCATCCTCAAAAAATGCGTCCGGTTATTGTAATCTGCCCGGGAGGTGGTTATGCAATGACTTCAGACCGAGAGGCAGAACCGATTGCGATGCGGTATCTTGCGAAGGGTTATCATGCTGTGATTTTGCGTTACAGTGTTGCTCCGGCTAGATATCCTCTGGCGCTTATGCAGCTTGCAAAGACCGTGTTATATCTGAGAAAACATGCGGACAAACTGCATATTGATACGAACAGAATTATCTTACAGGGATTTTCGGCAGGGGCACATCTTGCAGCGAGTCTTGGTGTTTTCTGGAAAAAATCATTTCTTTCAGAGCATCTGGACACAAACCCTGAAATGATAAAACCGAATGGTATGATCCTCAGTTATCCGGTGATCACATCCGGAAAATTTGCACATGAAGGTTCGTTTGAATGTCTGCTGGGAGAAGAATGCCATGACGAAACAAAAAGGAGAGAACAGTCGCTGGAATTACAGGTAAGTCCGGACACACCGCCGACATTTCTCTGGCATACTGTCACAGATGATACAGTTTCGGTTGAAAATTCAATTTTATTTTTTGAGGCATTACGAAGAAATCATGTGCCGGTAGAGATGCATATATATCCTGTCGGCGGACATGGACTCAGCCTTGCAAATGAAGAAACAAGTCACGAAGATGGCGGCTGTATACAGCCGGAATGTCAGTCGTGGATGGAACTTGCATGTATATGGCTGAAGAATAGATAAAAGAGAAATAAATTACATGGATTATAGAAATTTTTTATAAAAGCTGTAACGTTTTTATCTCATATATCGTCATATATGTGAAGGAGGACAAGAGTACAAAGAGAGGAGAAACAAATGCTGAATATTCAGGAAGTATACGAAAAATATTTCACAGTCGTATACCGCTATCTGCTCTCGCTTTCACACAATACCCACATCGCAGAGGAACTTACACAGGAAACATTCTTCAAAGCACTGAAAAAAGTCGACGATTTCAGAGGGGAATGTGATCTGCGTGTATGGCTCTGCCAGATCTCCAAAAACACATATTATGACTATCTGAAAAAGAATAAAAAATACGTGCCGGAAGCGCAGAATGAGTTGTCAGAAGATGTATTTTCTGCTGATTTTGTTCAGGATTTTGCGGACAAAAAAACGGCATTTCGTGTCCACAAAGTTCTGCATAAACTTTCGGAACCGTACAAAGAAGTCTTTTCCCTCCGAGTATTTGGAGAACTGTCATTTAGTGATATATCAGATCTGTTTGGCAAAAGTGAAAGCTGGGCGAGAGTTACTTATCACCGCGCATGCAAAAAAATCAGGGAGGAATTAGACGATGAAGATCACCTGTAATATTATTGAAGATCTGCTTCCGCTTTATATTGATGATATGGTCAGTGAGGACAGCAGACAGCTTGTAGGAGAACATCTGAAAGAGTGTGCAGCCTGCCGCAAAATGCTGGATGAGATGAAAAAAGAGAACCAGTTGCGGACTGTTTCAGGGAATGCCAAGAGGAATTCAGACCGCCGTACTGAGATTGCACCATTAAAAAAAATCCGCAGACGTATCCGTCGAAAACGTATGATTTCCATTATTTTAGCAGCGGTACTTGTGCTGCTTGCGAGTGGAATCGGGCATTACTGGTATTACGATAAAAAGACTTATATATCCTGGGACGATGCCGGAATGACCTTAAGGGATGGAAAAATTTACAGCAAAATTGATCCGGACGGACATAAGACAGCTATCTTATCCGTGGATCAGAAAAATATGTTTTACATGCTTTCCGAGACGGCATGGATACGTAAAAATTACCCATCTGCGCAGGCTGCAGAGAATCTGATGTTTGATCTTGATGAGTTTCAGAAGGCACATGACCGCCTGCCAGATACAGCCACTGATGAAACTTCATTGCCGACCGGTATCGAAAATGTTTATTATGTAGATCCGGAAAATATAAAAGAGGCATTTGCTCTCTGGGATTATCAGGATGAGCCGGACAAAGCGCAGCAAAAAGAACAGGAGCTTGCAGCGAAGTGTCACCTGATCTGGAGCGCTGATTGAACCGCGATTTTGCCGAAAAATTAAAAAAAGTTGGAGAAATTTAAAGGAGAATGCCGTGAACAACATCATAGAAATCAATGATTTTAATACACCGGAGCTGGACATTTATGCGAGAACATCAGAGGTACAGCTCCGGCGGTATAACGAACCGTTCCCGGGACTTTTTATTGCGGAAAGTCCGAAGGTGATTGAGCGTGCGTGCAGCGCAGGCTATGAACCGGTTTCATTTCTGGTCGAGCATAAGGATATTGAGGGCGAGGCGAAAGAACTTCTGGCACGTTTTTCGCAGACCCCTGTATATACAGCAGAATATGAAATCCTTGTAAAACTGACTGGTTATGCTCTGACTAGAGGTCTGCTCTGCGTCATGAAACGTCGCACCCTTCCGACTGTTGAGGAAATCTGCCAGAATACCAGACGCATAGCAATTCTGGAAAATGTCGTAAATCCAACTAATATCGGTGCGATTTTTCGCTCCGCGGCAGCACTCCACATGGATGCAATCCTTCTGACCGGTGGCTGCAGCGATCCGCTTTACCGCCGTGCTTCTCGTGTGAGCATGGGCACGGTTTTTCAGATTCCGTGGACTTATTTTGATAAAAAAACTTCCTGGCCGGATACAGGCATGCAGACTCTTCGCGTACTCGGCTTCAAAACCGTGGCAATGGCACTGCGGGATGATTCTTTCAGTATTGACGATCCGCAGCTTCATGCAGAAGAAAAACTTGCCATCGTCCTCGGCACAGAAGGGGATGGCCTGGCATCCGACACAATCGCAGACTGCGATTATACCGTGAAAATTCCGATGTCTCATGGTGTTGATTCTCTCAATGTAGCTGCTGCAAGTGCAGTTGCTTTCTGGGAACTTGGTAAGAAATAAAATTTCTAAAATCAATATATCTAAAATTATTGTCATGCATTGACGTCTTTCTGTAGATGCTATAAAATCTATATCGGATAAAAAATTCTTTGAATTTTCAAAAACATAAAACTTTTTTTCAAATCTCCCTGTCTTTATAGTAACAGCACAAAAGACAGGGAGGTGAAATCATGTCATTACCATATGAAAAACAGATCATGCAGCTTTTGCAGGAACTGGGACATTATCAGGTGATCATAAGACGATGCCGGCGGGAGAAGCTTCCATATTATGAAAAATAAAGAGGCTGCTGAAGATGTCCTGCAGGAAGCTTATATGAAAGCGTTTTCCAAACTGGACAAACTCAGTGAGCCGGAGGCTTTTGAAGGATGGCTTGGCACGATTGTTGCCAATACTGCCCAAAATGCACTGGTAAGGAAAAATCCGCTTCTGTTCACCGATGTTGCAGTGGACAATGAAGGTGAGGAGTTTACCTACGATGTGGAAGATGAAAATCCTGATAACCAGCCGGAAATGGCATATACAAGAGAAGAGACGCGAGAACTGGTACACTCTCTGATGGATTCACTTTCAGAAGAACAGCGTCTGTGTATTTTGATGTTTCATATTGAGGGTGCATCTATTTTGGAGATCGCCGAGGTAATGGACTGTTCGGAAAACACGGTCAAATCGCGTTTGAATTACGGAAGAAAAAATCTCAAAGTTAAAGCAGAAGAACTGCAGAAAAAAGGCTACAAGCTCTACAGTGTGGCTCCGGTTGTACTTCTTGTATACCTGCTTCGTTCCGACAGAGAGGTTATGGCAGCAGAAAATACAGGCAAAACTTCCGGCAGTTCCAACGTCGGAACTGCAAAATCTGTGGGAAATGCAGCCAAGAGTTACATTTAAAGGCAACTACAGTGGCACGTTCAGCAGAAGCTACACAATCAATCCGCAGGCCACATATATCACAAGACTCAGCAAATTGTCAAAAGGCTTTGCTGTGAATCTCAGGAGACTTTCATCAGCAACAGCAACCGGATATCAGGTACAGTATTCTCTGTACCGCAATTTCAAAGGTGCGAAAGTTAAAGTACTCAGGGGCACATCTATGAATATCAGAGGATTACAGGGAAATAAAAATTATTATGTCAGAATCCGCGCATATAAAGGATCAGGCGGCAGAGCTTATTATTTCGCATGGTCCGGTGTCAAAATCGTAAGAACCAGACGATAAAAGAATTACAATCCTCCGGAAGTGAAGACTTCCGGGGGATTGCTGTTTATGAAGAAAGCTTCGGAATTTACAGATTCCGGGGCTTTTTGCTTGTCTTTTTATGGGATTTTCTTTATAATGCAAGAGATAATAAAGATGGGGTGAATCAATGTTACAAAGATTTTCAAAATATGTATTTCAGAGTGTTGCCGGTATGGTCGGTGTTTCCGTCTATGTTCTGGCAGACACTTTTTTTATCTCTGTTTATGCGGGGGCGGACGGGCTGGCGGTGCTCAATCTGATCCTTCCGGTGTATGGGCTCATCTATGCGATAGGATCTATGATCGGCATCGGCTCCGCGACGAGATACGGCATCAGTAAAGCAAAAGGAGAAAAGGCAGATCATTATTTTACACAGGCAGTCGCGTGGAGCGTATTGATCAGCATTCCGTTTGTACTGCTGGGGATTTTTATTCCGGACAAATGTCTGGCACTGCTCGGCGCGGATGCCGGACTCGTTGCACTCGGCAAGACCTATCTGCGTATCATCCTCATAGGAACACCGTTTTTTATGTCGAATTATTCCGTCACGGCATTTGCCCGAAATGACAATGCAACATCAATCGCAATGGCCGGCTCTCTTGCCGGCAGTGTCTGGAATATCGTTTTCGACTATATTTTTATTTTTCCGGTTGGTCTTGGATTTGCCGGAGCGGCACTTGCAACAGCGTTCTGTCCGATCGTTACGATGTCCGTCTGTATGGTACATTATTTTGGAAAAAAATGTCACATCGGATTCAAATGGAAGAAAATGTCTGTCCGACATTTGATCTCATGCTGTCAGCTCGGTGTATCCGCGTTCGTGGGAGAAATTTCTTCCGCCGTGATCGCATTTGTGTTTAATATGCTGATCCTTGGACTCGCAGGCAGCGTTGGTGTGGCCGCTTATGGAATCGTAGCGAATCTTTCCATTGTCGGAATGTGCATCTTCAATGGCCTTGCACAGGGCGCGCAGCCGCTGATCAGTGAAAGCTTCGGCAGGGGAGAAAGTGAGCATGTCAGAAAATATCTTCGCTGGGGCATGAACAGTACGATTACGATAGAAATCGTAATGATTGCTCTGATCTGGCTGTTTACAGATCCGCTCGTTGCGATCTTTAACAGCGAAAATAATGACATGCTGCTGCAATACGCACATACCGGCCTGCAGCTGTATTTCCTCGGGTTTCTGTTTGCCGGAGTAAATATCATGCTTGTCGCGTATTTCTCTGCAACAGCGAATGCGCGTCCGGCGATCATCGGTTCTCTGATGCGTGGAGCGATCGCCATTGTACTCTGTGCGATCGTACTTTCCAGAATACTTGGAATGAACGGAGTCTGGCTGTCTTTCCTTGCTTCTGAGATGCTCACGTTTGTCGTGATCCTGATCCTTTCCAGAAAGAAAGAGAGAGTGTCCAATGACTACATTTGAGATATTGCTTCAACAGATCGGACTGTTTGTAATCTATATTCTGGCGGGCGTGACACTTGTCCGGACGAAGGTACTGAACAAAGAAACGCTGGAACCAATCTCAAAATTCGTAATTAAAATGGCACTGCCGGTGATGATTTTTATTAATATCATTGATGGTGTAAACAAAGAAATTTTGTTCGGTTCGTGTCTAATCCTTTTGATCGCGGCGGGATTCTATGTAGTGATGTTTCTGGTCAGTTTATGGATGACGAAATTTTTCCATCTGGCAGAAAATCGTGCCGGAATCTATCAGGCGATGATGTTGTTTGGAAACATTGGATTTATGGCAGTTCCGGTGATTTCAAATGTTTTTCCCGGGAATGGAATTTTGTATGTTTCTGTATTTATGATTTTTGATCAGTTTATGCTCTGGACACTGGGAGTAAAGCTGACGACGCCAAAGGGAAGCGGAAGATTTGATCCGAAGAAACTGATTAATCCTGCGACAGTGGCGATTTTGATCGGAATGATTTTGATGCTGACGGAAGTACGGATACCGTCGCTTCTTGATACCGGACTTCGGAAAATCGGCGCCACGGCATCACCGCTGGCAATGATCTATATAGGTGGTATTTTTGCAGAACTTCCGCTGAAAAAATATCTGAAAGAAATTTCCCTGTACGGGATTGTGATTGTGCGAATGCTGTTTGCGGCGATTTTGATGTTTCTTGTACTTGGATTTTTCCCGGTCAATGCGGAGATACGGCTTGCGATGGCGCTGATCACAGGAATGCCGACAATGACAGCCGTCGTGATGATGGCGAATGCATCAGGGCTGGATGGAGATTACGCGCTTGGAGGCGTTTTTATTACAACAGTATGTGGAATCATAACTCTGCCGTTTGTGTGCTGGCTCTTACAGTATGTGATGTAAATTCGATTAAAAATGAATATTAATATTAAATGTAAGAGGTCACTGAGAGAAAAGCTCCCGGTGACCTTTTTGCTTCCAAATATAAGTGTGATATTATCTGTGAACAATAACAGAGTGATTTTTATTCTCAATAAAACAACAGGAAAAATCTTGCATGACCGCACGAATTAGTCTATACTAACTATGAAGTTAGATGAAAGAAACTCATAGAAAGGGGAATTGGGTCATGTACCTTGAGATCGAAAAAGTAGTAGGAAGAGAAATTCTGGATTCCAGAGGAAATCCGACAGTTGAAGCAGAAGTTTATCTGCTGGATGGAACTGTAGGCAGGGGAACCGCACCGAGTGGTGCATCTACAGGTGAATTTGAAGCTCTGGAACTCCGTGACGGAGATAAAGCGCGTTACCTTGGAAAGGGCGTGCAGAAAGCAGTTGAAAATATCAACACTGTGATCAATGAAGCAATCGAAGGTCTGGATGCAAGTGACATCTATGCAGTTGATGCAGCTATGATCGCAGCAGACGGAACAAAAGATAAATCAAAACTTGGTGCAAATGCAATCCTTGCAGTATCTATCGCATGCTGCAGAGCAGCCGCAACCGCACTTGAAATTCCGCTGTATCGTTTTCTTGGCGGCGTATCCGGCAACCGTCTTCCGGTACCGATGATGAACATCGTAAACGGTGGATGCCATGCATTGTCTTCCGGACTGGATGTACAGGAATTTATGATCATGCCGGTCGGAGCACCTTCTTTCAAAGAATGCTTAAGATGGTGTGCAGAAGTTTTCCATGCACTGGCATCTATCCTGAAAGAGAGAGGACTTGCTACATCTGTAGGTGATGAAGGTGGTTTTGCACCGGCACTGAAATCTGATGAAGAAGCAATTGAGACAATCCTCGAGGCAGTAAAGAAAGCTGGATACGAACCAGGCAAAGATTTCAAAATCGCAATGGACGCAGCTTCATCTGAATGGAAGAGCGAAAAAGGCAAAGGCTATTACAAACTTCCGAAGGCCGGAACAGAATATACATCTGAAGAACTGATTGAGCACTGGGCAAAACTCTGCGACAAATATCCGATCATTTCCATTGAGGACGGTCTGGATGAAGAAGACTGGGAAGGATGGCAGAAACTTACCGTAAGACTTGGAGACAAAGTACAGCTTGTCGGTGATGACCTGTTTGTAACAAATACAGAAAGACTTTCCAAAGGTATCGAGCTTGGTGCAGGCAATGCAATCCTGATCAAACTCAACCAGATCGGTTCTGTATCCGAGACACTGGAAGCAATCAAAATGGCACACAAAGCGGGCTACACTGCAATTTCGTCACATCGTTCCGGTGAAACAGCCGATACAACAATCGCAGATCTTGCAGTTGCACTTAACACCTGCCAGATCAAGACAGGTGCGCCGAGTCGTTCCGAACGTGTTGCAAAATACAACCAGCTTCTCCGCATCGAAGAAGAGCTGGGCGCAAGTGCAGTATATCCTGGAATGAAAGCATTCAATGTAAAACAGGATTAAGTTTCATTCGTTTACTTACACAATAACGGGTATTCACAAAACATTCACAATAACATGAAAAAATCTCCGACACAGACAGAGTTTGGTTTCTGTCAGTGACGGAGATTTTTGTATTAAGGCTGTCAGATTACGTTGGCAAGCCCCTTCTGGAGTGCGATAATTTTGTCATATATTGCATCAGCGAGGGCAGCATGACCATTCTCATCCAGATGTTCACGGTCAGTAACACTTGGAAGTGCATAATCTGCAGCATTCAAAAATGCAGCATGATTTTGAAGTGCAACTTTGCGATATTCGTTTGCGAGATTTCTGGAAACAGATTCAGATTTTTCATTAAATTCCGGATCGAAATCCGGTTCTCCGATGCCATGTCCCAGATGAATCGGTGAAATCACCAGCAGATCGAAATGCTGCGAAGCGTTCAGGCGTGCTTTGCGGATCACCTGATCCAGCCCCTTTGCAATAACGCTGGCGGAAGCACCGTAGCGGCTTTTGCAGTCATTGGTTCCGAGCATGATGATCACGAGGTCAAGAGGATTATGCATTTCCACAGTGACACCGATCATATCCAGCCCACGGCGGCTTTCGCGGAGCTCATCCTGAAAAACGGTAGTTCTTCCGCAAAGACCTTCTTCAATAATATGATATTCCGGACCGAGTTTCTGCTGCAGCAGCCCGGTCCATCTTGTTTTTTCATCAAAACGGCCGGTCTTATCCGGCTTGTATCCCCAGGTATTTGAATCGCCAAAGCATAAGATATTCATGATATCACGCTCCTTACTAAAAAACATATAAACATATCAAATAAATATGTAATAAAAATAATAAGCGTTTTATTCTGAAATGTCAATGCTTATTATAAAGTTTTAGAAAGAAAAAAATAAAAAAATTTTTTAATTTGTCCAGTAGAAATGAATATAAATAAATGTTGCGGATTTATGCGTGAAAATGTATAATAAATATAAGTTAAATACAACTAACTTAAATATAAATCACTTTTACAGATGTTTCACATAATATAAACAGAATGGTATTTAGGGTTATAAATATTCATGACAAAATGTGAGAGGGAGGGAAAGTATGAACTTAAATGTTTTTTACGGAATTTTAATTCCGTTTGTCGGGACATCGGCTGGGGCAGCGTGCGTCTTTTTTATGAAAAAAGATCTGAGGCAGTGGATGCAGAGGTGCCTGACCGGTTTTGCGGCAGGAGTTATGGTGGCGGCATCTGTGTGGAGTCTTTTGATTCCGGCAATTGAGCAGTCCGAGGGAATGGGGAAGCTGTCGTTTGTGCCGGCAGTCCTCGGATTCTGGGCGGGTGTATTGTTTTTGCTTTTACTGGATCATATTATTCCACACCTGCATCAACAAACTGATAAAGCAGAGGGACCGAAGAGCAATCTGCAGAGAACAACCATGTTGGTGTTAGCCGTGACATTGCACAACATCCCAGAGGGAATGGCTGTCGGTGTCGTCTATGCGGGGTATCTGACCGGAAATGCGCAGATTACATTGATGGGAGCGCTTGCATTGTCGCTTGGAATCGCAATCCAGAATTTTCCGGAGGGCGCAATTATCTCCATGCCGCTTCGTTCCGAGGGAATGGGCAAGATGAAAGCCTTTGTGGGAGGCGTTTTGTCCGGAATCGTGGAACCAATCGGTGCAGTACTGACGATTCTGGCGGCAGGTCTGATCGTATCGGCATTACCGTATCTTCTGAGCTTTGCGGCCGGGGCTATGCTTTATGTTGTTGTAGAAGAGTTGATTCCGGAGATGTCTGCCGGGAAGCATTCCAATATCGGAACAATTTTCTTTGCGGGTGGATTCACTCTGATGATGCTCCTGGATGTAGCACTGGGGTGAAAGCAGAAGCTCCGATGCTTGCCGGTCTTTGGCCGTTGGGATGTGAAATGAGCATCGGACGGAAGAAAGTTTTTAAGTTCCGATGCCGGGATGCGCTGAATCAGAGGAAATGAGCGCCAGATCAGGCTGAATCAGCGATGGTAGATGCTGAACAAATGTCTAACATATACAATATGCACAAAAAAGTGAGAGTGAAATTATGAAATATATTCAAAAATGAGGTTGATGTTTTAACAAAAAAGGAGTAAAACATTAGATAAATAAAAAAGAGAAATGCTTAGAACAGGACAGGTCACAAAAAGAAAACCGGATTACAGAGAGTCGTAGACGGTGAGAGGCGGCAGAAGGTATTTTGTGATATCACCCGGGAGCATCCCGCTGAATATAAAAGCGCTCAGCTTTCAGTAAGCCGGGACGTAGTCTTCACGTTACAGAAGAGGTTGTTTACATAGACAGCAGCAAGAGATTGTACTTAGTGATAAATACAATAATACAAAGTGGTACCACGGAAGATTCCGCCTTTGTTATCCGCAAGGATAGCAAGGGCGTTTTTTATGTAATAGGAATATGTCTGCTGAAGCAGACTGCATCTGGCGCGCAAAGCGTAACAAGTCCCTCAAAGATTGAGGGATTGAAAGCACTTGAAGCGGACTTGTCCGCTTTGTTAATATATATAATCAATCATAAGAAAGAGGGCAGATATTATGAGTGGAATCTTAATGATGGTAATAGCTATCGTAGTGCTCGGTGGAGCATATCTTCTGTATGGCCGTTATCTCCAGAACAAATGGGGCATTGACCCAAAAGCGAAAACTCCGGCATATGAAATGGAAGACGGAGTTGACTATGTACCGGCGGATACAAATGTGGTATTCGGACATCAGTTTGCGTCAATCGCAGGTGCAGGCCCGATCAACGGACCGATTCAGGCAGCAATCTTCGGATGGCTTCCGGTTTTACTCTGGATTCTTATTGGTGGCGTATTCTTCGGAGCAGTACAGGATTTTGCATCTATGTATGCATCTGTAAAAAATAAAGGACGTACAATCGGTTATATTATTGAAGAGTATATCGGTAAGTTAGGAAAGAAATTATTCCTTTTATTCTGCTGGCTGTTCTGCATCCTGGTTGTTGCCGCATTTGCAGATGTTGTAGCAGGAACCTTTAACGGATTTGTTGCAAACGATGCTGGAGAACTGACAAAAGTAGCAGCAAACGGAGCTGTTGCAACAACTTCCATGCTGTTCATCCTGGAAGCAGTTGCACTTGGATGTTTTCTTAAATATACAAAGTTTAATAAATGGATCAATACAGCAGTTGCAATTGTATTACTTGTAGTTGCAATCATACTCGGACTTAATTTCCCGATGTATGTAAGCCTTGATACATGGCATATCATCATCTTTGCATACATTCTGGTAGCCAGTGTCGCACCGGTATGGGCACTGCTTCAGCCACGTGATTATCTGAACAGTTATCTGCTCATCTTTATGATCGTCGGCGCAGTTATCGGTGTATTTGTTGCAAATCCATCCTGCAACCTTAAAGCATTTACAAGCTTTAACGTAGACGGACAGTATATGTTCCCGATCTTATTTGTAACGATCGCATGTGGTGCAGTTTCCGGTTTCCATTCACTGGTATCTTCTGGTACAGCATCCAAACAGATCAAAAATGAAAAGAACATGCTTCCGGTTTCATTCGGAGCCATGCTTATGGAAAGTATGCTTGCCGTTATCGCTCTGATCGCAGTTGCATCTTTTGCAAACGGTGAGGCAGCAGCACAGGGACTTACGACACAGCCGCAGATTTTTGCAGGAGCTATCGCAAACTTTCTTTCTGTAATTGGTCTGCCGCATTCACTTGTGTTTACACTGATCAACCTTGCGGTATCAGCATTTGCGCTGACATCTCTTGACTCTGTAGCTCGTGTGGGCCGTCTGTCCTTCCAGGAATTTTTCCTTGATTCTGATACAGACGAAGAAAATATGAGTCCATTCTTAAAAGTCGTAACAAACAAATATTTTGCAACAATTATCACACTGGTACTTGCATACATGCTTACAAAAGTCGGATATGCGGAAATCTGGCCGCTGTTTGGTTCCGCAAACCAGTTGTTATCCGTACTTGCACTTGTAGCCTGCGCCGTATTCTTAAAGAAAACAAAACGTCAGGGCTGCATGCTCTGGATTCCGATGGTATTCATGATGGCTGTTACCTTTACAGCACTTGGCATGACCATCACAAAACTTACCAAAGCACTTGTAACAACAGGTCTTGATCTTGGAAACACTCTGCAGCTTGTATTTGCGGTATTACTGCTGATCCTTGGTGTCCTGGTTGCAATCCAGGGCGTTAAGAAACTGTTTGAAAAAACAGATGACAAAAAAGTAACAGCATAAAAAATATGCCCCGGTATATCACACATAAGTTGATATATGGGGCATATTTAAATAGTCTGTATTATTGCTTTAAAATTTTGTGGATCACATATCGGCAACAGTTACTTTGACAAGTGTGCAGTAATGAAAAATTTTTGTAAAAGAATAATATTATGAGACAGTGTGTAATATATAAGTAAGTATTTAAGTGAATGGATCAGTTATGCCGGAGCAGAAAATAGATAATCTTTTGAACCTTGCAATGGATGCAACACCGCAGGAACGTGCAAAATCCGAAAATTTGAATGTCGGATATGATTCTTCGGAAAAATTATGGGATGTGATCGTGAAGTACAGTGGTCCGGAGAGTGGACTTGGCGGTGAGGGAATTCAGGTGGTGCCGCTTCTGGGAGGTTATGCAGTGGTGACTTTACCGGAGTCGGAAATCAAGGCGTATTCCGCCCGGGAGCAGATTGAATTCATTGAAAAACCAAAACGGCTTTATTTTGAAACTTTTCAGGCAAGAGAGGCGAGCTGTATCCTGCCGGTACAGACCGGAAGTAATGGTTTGACCGGCAAAGGAATACTTGTAGGTGTGGTGGATTCGGGAGTGGACTTTTTTCATCCGGATTTCAGAAATGAGGATGGCAGCAGCAGGATCTTACGTTTGTGGGATCAGAGTGTAAATGGAAATCCGCCGAATGGTTACACAAAAGGAACTGAATATACGAAAGAGGAAATAGATGAGGCGCTTGTACTTGGGGAAACCGAAGGCAGGCGCCTTATTGCATTGCATATCGAGGAGGCGCCGGTGGCGCGTCCGCTGATTCCGTCAGGTGATTTCAGTGGACACGGGACTGCAGTGCTTGGCATTGCAGCCGGAAACGGCAGGGCATCTGACGGTGTGAATCGGGGTGTGGCTTATGAAAGTGAAATCCTTGTTGTGAAGATGGGCAATGCAGGGACAAATTCTTTTCCGCGGACGACGGAGCTGATGGAAGGAATCGACTATCTTGTGCGGCAGGCGTCTGCAATGGGGAAGCCGATCGCAATTAATATCAGTTTTGGGAATAATTATGGGTCACATGAACCTTATAATTAAGGGAAAACATAAGAAAACACTGATATTTGTATGCATTATTTGACATGGACGAACATAAACTAAAACGGGTATGTTCTCTTTGACAAATCTGTTTGGAAAGGCTGTGATGTACCTAGTGATCGCACTATGGAAACTTGAGAAGCCCATAGTCCGGAAGGCTCCTTCGGGGGCCTTTCGTTATTTATACAAACAATTAGTAAAATTGATGAGAGGTGGTGAAAAACTTGGAGAAAAAGCAATTTCTAACATATGATGAACAGATTACTTTTCTGGAAGAAAAGAAAGGTCTGAGCGTCAACTTAAGGGCATATTAGTGAATATCCTCCAATGCAAACTACAAAATAAATCGGTTTATGACAGAAAACAGTTGCTGTTTTGTTGGAAACCAGAAGATTTATAAAAATGACCGCATTTAAATAAGCCTATTGATGAATGCTGGTTCTATTTTAAAAAGAAACTTTTTTATTTCGGAAATGTGAACGTCCCTTGGATTTCAATTTCTTCCTTGGAAATGACCTTCCGGGCAGGAGCTGTGATCTGCAACGTACAGCATCTGTATATAACTGTTCAATAATTGAAAGCTCAAACAGTCCGCAGAGTATTTTGGGAATAATACTTTTAATCCGTCCAATGATAAATGCACGATTGGCCTGATAACGGAACTTATTTGTGCTTTTGGCAGAAATCTGTATTTCCTCATCTGCTTCATTTTTTATAAGGGAAGCCAGATTCGATAGAAGCATATTTATATAAAATTCCTGCTGTATAGATACTGCAGTAGCACCGGAAAACTCTTCCATGGCAAAGCGGCTTTTTAGTTCTTTGTACTTAAGTTCTACAGGCCATCTGTAGAAGTAAAGTTCCCAGAACATATCTTTTGTAACAGCAGGATCAAACAGGTTTGTTGCAAGATATTCTTTTGTGCCATCATCAAGCGGGATCTCAAGGACACGTATAGGCACATCGGAAGTACCTTCTTTTGAAGTTCCCTGAAGAACGGAAATCATATCACCATTGCATTTTTTAGATAAATTGATTCCCTCTTTCAGTCTCATAACACAGAGATGCCCATGCTCTACACAGTAGCGGAACATATCTTCTGAATAATAACCTCTGTCAAAAATAATAATACTGTTGTTATATAGTCCCATATCTTCAAGAACTTTAAGATGTTCTAATGCAGCTGCCCGTTCAGAAGAGAGAAATTTATGGATAGATGCATGAAGGATATAATCATCCAGAACATCATAAATTATGGAAGCCAGTCCCATGGTATAATGCCGGTTTGGATCAGGATAGCTGGACATTTCGCCAAAGAAATCAAAAGTCGATTTTGAATTAGGAAGTTCGATCCTGGAACCATCTACTGCAAAAAGATGATAACCCTGCCACAGCTTTCTTGAAGGGATCTGGCTGTAAAACAGATCAACAGAAAGATAATAAAGTTCCTTGAACAGTGAGGGATTAATGAACTGTCTGGCTTTAGAAAGTGCCTGTTTAGAAACATCCGGAAAAGAAAGTGTGCCCAGTTCTTCTCTGATCTGTGAAAGATTCTGGAACATGGAAGCTTTTGAAGAAAAGAACAGATAAATAATAACTTGCAAAAGTGAAAGTTTTCTCCGCCGTACAAAATGTTTTTCCATTCGATGGGGTTCCAGTTTAACTTGATCTGTGATATAATCTTTAATGGATTGGACGATATTTTTACAAATATTGGTTCGATTCATATGGCATACCTCCTAAGTATTGGAATAGATAAATATTTCGCTGGTAACGTAATATTGCTTAATCTATAAACCACATATTTAGGAGGATATGTCAAGATATTTATATAAAAAATCCAGAATATAAGCCCAGAATCGTTGAATTTTCAGCATTCTGGGCTTAAGTTGACCACATTGCGGTCAGACCCCTTCGGTACTTGTGTAAAATTGTATATCAAGATCTTCAAGTATATCTTTTGTCAATTTCGATAATGGATTCTGAATTAAATTTTCTTCTTGCATGTCATTCATATAAACTAAATTTTTAACATCATCTATGGAATCAAATAATTGAGGATAACTTTTGTAAAGAGAGTCTAGATGTTCTTCGGAATTTATATATGAATTTTTTAATATTTTCAGGATATATGCTTTATGTTCATTATACAAATCTTGTAAGTGTAATATCTTTACCTGTGTGCTAAGTGGCTGCTGAAATTTTTCCGAAGTTTCAATAGAAACATTAAAAGATTTTTCTAATCCATAGATCAATTTAACAAAACTACCATTATCTTTTAAATGTATATGAAATATTGTACTATCTCCTGCACCTTGCTCATATGGATATAAGATAGGTGCAATTCTAGTATCGTAATCTGACTTGGCTAAATTACATATGCTACAGCAGGGAACCAAATTCCATATAGATAATGCTAAAAAAGGATATTTCGATTTCGGGAAATAATGGTCTAATGTAGGACGTACTTTATTCCGTTTTAAAGTTGAAGTATATTGTCTATTACAGTAAGGACAGGTTTGAACATCCATGATTTCTAATATTGAATATATAGAGTGCTGGGAACTATTGCGAGTTATTAAAGAATATTTAAAAAACTTATTAAGTAATGTCTTGTTTTCTCCTGATTCTATTTTAAAAGTATCTATATAAGATAACATTTGTGCTCTATCTGCTAGAATATACTTTTTAAATGATTCCATCTGAAACCTACCCTGTTCATCATATAAAAGTTTTGCTAATTCAGGGCACAATTTTTTTAGCTCTTCAAATCCATCCATGAATGATTTTTTAATACTGGGATGTCCTTGATTTACAAGTTTCCAGTATTTTTCTTCTATAAATTCTCTTTTTTCTTTAGTCAGTGTTATTTTTATCATATTTTTTTAAGTTTTCCAATTCTTCTATTATAGTAGCTGTCTGTGCCTGCTTTTTCTTTAGTAAAGTAATAGCTTTTTCAATGTCGTTGTTCTCGGATGTATCAAATATATTTTCTATAAAAGGTTTTGGTCTTTTGAGAATGCGCAATAATTGCTTCTTTATAATGTTGTCTCCAATATATTCAATAATTTTTAAATCATTTTTATCTGGTTCTACATTCGGATCTGAAATTTTATTTGCTAAAAAATTTATTTTATTATATGCAAATTCACCTATCATACCATTTTCATCCAAAAAGAAAGAATCTAAAAACATTTTATGAATATTACAGCCAAAAGTTTTATTAGATTTATTGATTACTTTTTTATTTCTTAAATAAAGAACATTTTCTCTTGGAAAATCAGATAATAATATTGGAGAATGTGTCGCTATCAAAATGTGAATGGAAACCCTTTTATCAGCAATGCTTGTAATAAAATTTGTTAGGTTTTTAACATATTGTTGCTGCCATCGAGGATGTAAAAGCATATCTGCCTCATCAAAAATAAGTAAAATATTTTTTTGTGAATAATTATCATTAATTTTTAATAAGTGTTGATGCCCATCTCCATACAAATTTGTGTATAAATTAAGAAAATAAAACTCTCCTGAACTAATATTAAAAGAAAATTCTAAATACAAAAACGGAAAAGAAGTTGCCTTATATAAAATAAAAAACGCATTAATAAAGTTTTTATTAGCTTCGTCTAATTTGCAATATAATGAGTTCCAAGCAGTATTCTTCATTTGTTCGGAGTTGTGTTTGGTTTTTATCCATTCAATAAATTTAACAGCGTCTTCAATTTGGACGGGGTAATCATTGTTAAAATTAATTTTTTCTTTTAACATTTTTAAGAAATAATGTCCCACGTCGAAAATATCTTTTTTAGTATTTAAGTTTTGTCTAATTTCATATAGTACTCTTAAAACAACAGAACGTTCTTTTTCTTTACTTTCTCCTGATGTTTGTTCTACGCATAAACTTCGTATTATATTGAGCATTATATTTAATATAACATTGACAACAAATGAACAAGTAGCTGCATATTCTTTTTGGATTGCATTTGTCATTTTAAGCAAAGATTCTTTTAGAGATGGTTCTTTTAGGGATGATTCCTTTGGGAATAATTCTATAAGTGCCGACTCATTCTGCTTATAACTAATTACTGTAATATCAACATAATTTAAATCAGGTCCCCCAGCTTCTACACATTTTTTATATCCCTCAGAAAATCGGAAGTTTAATATTTTTTCATCCTCACTTAAAAAATAATTTCTTAATTCACTTCCTCCTGAAATATACTTCATATCTTTTTTAAATTGGAAATTTTGTCTTATTAATGCACCGGCTGAGGCATCATAAACATTTCCATCCTTAATAAATTGATAATCCCTGAGTGAAAGTGCATTAGTAAAATAGCCTATGTTATAGTTTGTTAATTTTTTAAATGTATTTTTATTTGATAAATCAATAATTTCAAAATTTTTATTTGCAGATGCTTTCAAAAGCTCAGCATATTTATGTGTTGCATAGCAAATATAACAGTCTGACGTATCACTAAGTATTATAAAAAAATCATCTTCTATATTGGAAGGAGGATTTTCTATATATGATAAAATTTTTATAATATAATTCATCAATTGTGTTTTTCCAGATCCGTTTTCACCGACTACAGCCATAATATCCAAAATATTATCTCCCCAGAATTCAGAAATATATAAAGGATTTTCTTGAATTTCTATTTTATCAGGTGATGTATTATCGTATTTTACAATATATTTACTATTTAATTGATATCCGGTATTGTGTTCGACCATGTCATCACCATCATTCCAAATATATAAAAGATGCATTTTCATAAACTGCCTTTCCGTAAAAAGCAACAGTATACTATAAAACATACTTATTAACTTTCGCTTTTTATTTTTAATTTTATTGTTTTTACAAAGAATAATCAATGAAATTTTGTAAAAAAGAAAAACTCCAGCCATTTCTGGCTGGAGCCAGACTGTAGACAAAGCCCTGCTTTTGCAGGGTTTTGCTATTGTTGGAGCCGCTTTTCTGATATAATAAATATCAGAAGGGCGGTGTTTTTTTATGATGACCAAAAACGTAGATAAAAAAAGAGAACAAATGATGATGTTTTCCATGAATGACATGGTACCTCAAAACCATATGCTGCGATTAATTGATAGGGCAATCAATTGGAATTTTATTTATGATCTGGTTGAAGAAAAATACTGTCCGGATAACGGTCGTCCCAGTATGGATCCCGTCATGCTGATAAAGATACCATTCATTCAGTATCTCT
>OLNL01000290.1_pt1 | contig 57717 bp, 63 predicted proteins | sample 1672181 | NCBI WGS metagenome assembly OLNL01 (sample SAMEA3136656, study PRJEB25190) | human gut metagenome | biome: human gut; feature: human-associated habitat; material: faeces | place: Austria | collected 2013
ATATTGTAGTTCTTAAAATTCTATATTTTTATCCACTATTTTATTTGGCGCTTACACTGAATTAAGTATGAATACTAAAAGTACATATAGAATATCGCACATAATACAATCATTAGATAAGGTGAAAACAGCTAATATTTATAAAAATAAACTGATTTCTATTTATCAAAGGTTTGATTATATGAATAAAAATAATATAACAACAGATTATTTAATAGAAACTGAAAGTATTATGGAAAAATTGTACAAAACAAAGAACTATTTTGATTGCAAATTAAATTATAATACACCACAAAGTGTAAACATAAATAAATATGAAAATATTGTTGAACTATTGGAGTTTTTGAAAATAATTAGTAGTAAAATGGAGGATGAAAAATATCTTCAAGATTATAAAAATAATTTTCTCGAAAAATATGGATATGAAAGAGAAGTCCCATTTAAGGAATTGATTGATGAAAATAAAGGAATTGGTTATCCAAATTTTGATTCAATTCAGTTACATAATGATAATAAATTTATACAGGAATTTAACAGAATAATTCTAAATGGTATCTATAAAAATGTTTCAAAAGGTATATATATGTATAATCTTGATAATAAAGAAATAAAAAAATTATTAGAAACTTTTCCTGATAAAAGGAAAATATATGAGTTTTCTAATGAAATATATACAATTGAAACAGAGAATTGTTCTGATCAAGACATTTATATTGCACCTGCGTTTTTTACTAACCAAATAGGGAAGTCAATAGGTAGATTTGATAAAACATTTATTAGTGGAAGACAAAAAATAACTGAAAACCTTCAACAAATCCATAATATTTATGAAAATATGAATTATGAGCTTATTAATACAAAAGTAAATTTAGAGAATAAACGAGTTGTAAATATTTTTGATGAAAACAATAAAACAAATCGCTCTCTAGAATTAGGATTTATGAGCACAGATTCTAATGTAATTGATTTGAATGATTTATTAGTAGGATATAGTCCAATTAATGGATTTTATATAAGGGAAATAAATAGTGAAAAATTATTAAAATTTGAACATTTTAATTGTTTGAATTTAAAAATCACGCCGCTTTTATATAAGACGTTGATATACCTTACTAAATTTTCTTCACCATCGGATGGATTATCATTAATAATGGATATTATATCTGTTCTAGATGAAAAGGTTGAAATTAGATATAAGAACATTGTAATAAGACAAAAATCAATTGAGTTAAGTAAAAGTGATTACACTGATTGTGTAAATGAATATGATTTGATAAAGAAACTGAAAGAAGATATAGGAAAATCATTAGGAGAATATATCTATTTAAAGAATTTGGATAATAGATTATTGCTTTCAATTAATAATAATTATCATATGAAAATTTTAATAAAAGAATTAAGATTAAAGGATAGTATTTCATTGATGAACGTTGAAAAACCAATTGAGTTAGCTTTAAAAAATAATTCATTAGATACTGTGAGAGAAATCACTTTAAATATAATTGACGAAAATATTACTAAAGGCAAGGTATTTAAACCAACTGCCGAAAAATATAATGCAAATAATGACATATATCGATTTGAATATCCATTTAATAAATGGTTGTATCTTAAAATATACTGTGAAAAAAATATGGACAACAATTTGTTAATCAATATTATAATGCCTTATTTGAAGCTGAAGAAAAATGAAAAAATTGTAGATGAATATTTTTTTATAAAGTACTATGATCCTAATTATCATATAAGACTTCGTATACATGCAAATAATTCTTTTAAATTAGTTCAAATATTTGAAGAATTGAATAGAAAATTAATTAACTCTGGAATGTGTTCTAATGTGACTATAGAAACATATTCTAGAGAAATAGAAAGATATGGTGGAAATAAATTGATTTCTTATTATGAAGCATATTTTTGTCAAGAAAGTGAAGATATATTATCTTTGATTGAAAAGAAAAAAATGCGATATGATGAGGATTTGGATTTTGAAATTGTAAATAAAATAATTATATTATTAGATGTATTTGGTTATAGTAGAGTAGATCAATTAGAATTATTTTCTACTATTGATAGAAATAGTTATAGAGGTTATTTTAAAAAATATAGAAGAGAAATTTTAAATAAGTACAACGAAAAAAATGTTAATGAAAGCTATATGAATTCTTTGTTAAATTATAAAAATGCTCTGTTGGAGAATAGGAATATTAATATTTCAAGAGTAATTCATAGTCTCATTCACATGATGTGTAATAGAGTTTATGGACCTGTAAGAGAAAAGGAAAAACAAATAATATCTATAACTAGACATACTATTTATGCGCTTAACGGAATGGAAAAAAATGTTAGCAATTGAAACATTTTTGGATGAAGTAATTCAATTAGTAGATAATGATTTATTTATTGAAAACGACAACAAGATCAGAAATGGTATTTTACTACTTGCGATTTTAAATGATATAAAGTTCATGGAACAATTGAATCTAAGAAAAATATTAGTAAACGTACGAAATTTATATAGTGGTTGTTCAATATTTACTGGGTATGCTCAATTAGGATTAATAATTTTAAATTTAAAGCAAAGTCAAATCTCAATAAAACAAAAGGATGATTTAATTAAGCAAATAAATAGAATTTTAGAAGACTATATAGATGACATATATTTAGATATAAATAAATTTGAATATTTAGAATTAATAAATGGACTTGTTGGAGTAGGTCGATATTTATTAAATTTTTCTGATATAGAATCGCAATCTTATGTAAAAAAGATACTAAAAATTATTTACAATCTATGTTTTCAAAGAAAAATATTATATAGAAAAAATAACAATTTGAAGTATTATGATTTGGGAATGTCCCATGGAATTTCCGGAGTTTTAGCATTTATTTCTATTTGTAAGATACATGGTGTTGATATAAAACAATCAAACATGATGATATTACACTTATATAAATTTATCGATTCATACAAATATAATTATAGAGAAACTTATTTATGGCCTTGTAAGATTAATTTGAATAATAAAAATATAAAAAAAAATAAATATCCGTTAAGTTGGTGTTATGGTACTTCGGGAATTAATATTGCATTATACTTGGCTTCAAAAGCTTTGGGTGATACTTTTAATATGGAATTTGTTGCAAACAATATGAAAACAAGCATAGAATCATTTAAATATGAAGAAATGTTTGATGAAACGATTTTATGTCATGGATATGTTGGGTTATTACTCATATTAAAAATTTTTTATCATTACACACATGATGATTATTTTAAGAACAAATATTTTGATTTAAAAAAATACTTACATAAATTATCCAAATATGATTTAGATAATTATTATGATATTTTAGAAGGAAATATGATATATGAATTAATAGAAAGGAGAAATATAAATATTCAAATTATTGAAGTAATGTTAATGTTAAGTTAAGTGAATCAAAAAATGAGAATTATTCAACAATGTTGTTTTTTACAGTTAATATTAACATGGAGTGAAGAGATAAAAGAAGATTTTGAAATAAAAGTCGATCAAATTGATACAATGATCAATTCAGTCGACTTTTTTAATACACTATTTTATTTGGCTCTTATTATATATTGAAATCACAAGATTTTGAATAGCAGTTTTAAGTATAATAATTCCCCCTATCTTACTAAGTGGGGCATAAATATATAATTATTTTAAAGGCCTTGCTACATAAGGCTTTTATATGTTATCAATATGAGATTATGTCTAAAAATAAGTCATTTTAGGGATAAATCAATTTAAAATAGGGCTAAATTTTTGGCATATCAGTGAATATGCCAAGGCGTTAACCACTGAAAATAATGGTTTTGCCATAAAAATATGTGTGGTATAATAATTAAAAATCTTATTAAGGAGGACTTAAAAATGAAAAATGGATGGTATTTAGCTGCTATATTAAGTGTCATTTCAATTTTAATTCAATTCTATAAATTGATTAATCTAAAAGGCAGTATTGATTTTATAGATATTTTATTAGGAATACTTAATGGGATTGGATTGCTTATTGCATCTTGTATAAAAATCAAAGATAACAAAGATAAACAATAAATAGATATATGAAAAGAAAAGCAATCTGGTAAAATTGCTTTTTATTTTTTTAAAATATACTAACAGTATTCTAAAGTTTTATTTTGAAAAAATATGTATTTTCATGCCCTTCTTAGTAAGATAGGGGGTTAATGATTTGAAAAAAATCAGGATTTTAAATGGTCAATATAGTCGATTTTTTAAAAGTTTAAATATTAACACAAAAAAACTGTTAGAAATATAGCTATATCCTAAACAGTTTTAATGATTAGTAAAGTATCTAATGTTTTTTATACTGAGGTTGATACATTCCAAATAATGACATAGAAGAAATGGCATGTGTTCCTAACAATGATACTAGCATTACTAATGATTTTATTATTCTTTTTTTTGACATGTAATATCATCTTCCTTTCTATACATATAATAGTCTTTATCGTAAAAAGTTAATATAATTTTGGAATAAAAGTGTTTTTTTTGGCATGAAATGAAGTTTTTTTGATATGCCTCTGTAAATATGTATTTGATTCTACTTTACTATGTGAAATATAAAAGTTTATAGATTAAATATTATCTTCAAAAAATTGACCAATAATAATTAAATTATATTGGAAATAATGGCTAATGATAATATAATTTATATAAGGAACTATTATTTAGTAATTGTGGGAAGGTGATAAAATGAATTGTTTGATATTAGATGATGATAAAAATTTTTCTTTAAAGTTAAAAAAAGATGTTGAAAAATTTTTAGATAATATTTTTTCTAAATATTCAATTGATATTATTAATGAAAATTTTAATAATATTGCAAATTATGCAAAATGTAATTTAATTTTCGTAGACATTGACTTAAAAGAATCTAACGGAATTGATTTAGTAAAGAAATTACAATTATTGGAAAGCAATGCTACAATTATTTACATTTCTTCAAGACAAGAATTTGTTTTTTCTTCTTTATCTACTACACCTTTTTATTTTGTACGTAAGCAAAATTATGATGGAGATATTAAAGATGTATTTAAACTTTTAAAACATTATTATGAAAAGGCAGAGAAAATTATTACTTTTGATTATTATGGTAGAAAAACAAGTATTTTTTTAAGAGATATACATTATATTGTATCGTATGGACATGATATATCAATAGTAACTGATAATGAAGTTTATACTTATAGATCAACTTTAAAAGATATTATTGAATTTATTGGAAGCAATATTATTGTTAGGGTTCAAAAAGCTTATGCAGTCTCATTAATGTTTATTAAGGAAGTAAACGGGAAGAATATTATTTTAAAAGATAATACAATGATTCCGATGGGAAAAAGTTATAATAAAATATTTATGATAAAATATAGGGAGTATTTAATTTCATGACTTCGTTTGATTATGTTATCAACTTTTTTGAGAGTTTTATTTTAAGTTATTTTATTTATAGATATTTTTATTTAAGTTTAAATCAAAGAATAATTACTAATATTATTGTTTTTTTGGAAATTACATTAGGGAATTATTTTTTTTCATCTAGCTTTTTGCCAGTCATTCTTGTAGTATGCACTATGATAGTTTTACTGAGGGTTTTCGGATTAAGAACTACTATAGAGCTTATTGTAATTAACGTATCGATTATGTTGATTGATATGATCTGTAACATGATTGCATTAGTTTTTGTTTCATTTTTAACAACTAGTGGATTTGTTTTTACAAATGTGATTTTAAGATTTAATGTTGCAATTATTATTTCTAAATTTTTATTTTTGTTATTTGCTATCTTATTTTCAAAAATAAAGCTTGACTTAAATGCAAAATTAGATACTAAGCGTTGGACGGGTATCGTAGCTTTGTTTTTTTTAATACTATTAGAAGGTGCCATTTTAATTCAAAATTTAATACAAAACAATATTAATAAATCAAAAATTTTTTTCTGTGTTGTATTAACTGGAATAATATCTATTTTGGTTTGGGAAATGTATAAAAATATATTGTTAGAAAATGATGAAAAAATGCAAATATTGCTAAAAACAGAGGCGATGAAATATAAGAAAGAAAACTATAAAACCTTATCTAAAATGAGCGAAGAAATTTATCAATTGGATCATAATATGAGATATTTATTAATGATGTTAAAATATGCTATTACAAAAAAGAATTATGAGGAAAGTTTACTTTTGATAGATGACTATATAAAAAAATATGATAAATTTAAAATTTTGATAAATACTAATAACCCTTATTTTGATTTTTTGCTTAATCAAGAGTTAAATGCACTTTTAAAAGAAAAAATAGATGTAAATACATTAATATCCATATCACAAAATGATTTTTATTTAAATAAAGAGTATATGGAGTACATCATTTTGATTATTAATACATTTAAAGTAATGACAAAGAAAATAGCTGTAAATATTCAAGAAGTGGAAGGCAACAATTTATTAAATTTATCAATTACCAGAAAAAATAACGAAAAACTAATATTTAATAATAGATTTTATGATTTGGTAAATTATCTGGATGCTCAATACACTATAGATTATATTGATGATTTGATTGTTTTTAAAAGTATACAAAAAATGACAAAAAATACATAAACAAAAAAATTAGATAAAATTTAAGGATTTTTTATGAACTACAATACAAATATATATTTTCAATATTTGTATTGTAGTTTTTTAATATTATATAGGGACTGATTATTCCACTCTAATTGATCACTTATTCCGATTAGGTTGATCAAGTATACCGACAGACCAGATCAACTGTTATTTTTTATTAAATTCCGATGGGGTTGATCAATCATTACGATGAACTTGATCATCTAAAAGTTTTGGTTATTAGATACCATCTAAAGCACTTATACAAAAGTTTACTAAGCTATCCTACACTAACAAATTGAGAACATAGGCTTGCTGAGCTGAGTATTCCGCTAATAGAAGACCACTTGTTACGCTAGAAAAGTCCACTTTACCAAAACATGAAATATGTTTATAAAGTCACTAAAATTTAAAATATTCTTCTTGCAATAAATTCCATATATAAAATGCTTAGAAAGTGATTATTAAATATTTTATTTCAATGTCTACATTGTGTTAATCAAGTAACGACATTGCATTAATGAAAATGACGACAATAAAACTTGCTTTTAAACATAGTTTGATTATTATTTTTTTACATTGATTAATTTTCTTTAATACAAATCAATGTAAATATTTTGTAGATACTATGCTTATTTGCATTTTAATTTTATAAGAAAAGGAGTCTCTATTATATGATTGGTCAACCTAATCGGAATGGTTGGTCAGGTCTATCGGAATTGATGATCAGGATTAATCGGTATCACTGGTCAGCTACGCTATAATAATCAGGGACTAATTGAGAATGTAGAAAATTATTTTAGAAAATTTAAAAGTATGTATTTTTTTAAATTAATTTCATGCCATATAAAGTCATTTTATTCCAAAAAAGAAAATGTAGGGCTCTTAATCATTTATAATTACTGTGAGGTGATTAAATGCTTTATATTTTGAACTATCTAATAGAAAATAAATATATTGATGAGGCAGATACGCTTTTTTTTAAATATTGTATAGAAGTAACGGTTTTTAATTTTTTTTCAGTTATATCCATAATCATAATTGCAATGCTTAATAATGAACTTGAAATAGGAATTAGCTTTTTATTAACATTTATTGCTATTAGAACTAATTTAGGCGGTTTTCATTGCAAAACACCTGTAAAATGTTTAATGCTATTCCCAATTCTATATTCACTAACTGGACTTGTCAAAAATATTATTACTATTAAATTATTTTATTATTTATCATTTATTTCAATATTGCTTTTGTTTTTAGCAAAACCAATAAAAAATAATAAAGAAATTATAAATGATGATTATAACAAATGTAAGAAACGGTTACACATAGCTTTAAAATGTATAGTTGCCATTAATTTAATTTCATTTATATCCAATATTTTTAATTCGATAGTGATTGGAGTTGATATTGCAGTTGTATTATCTTTAATTTTATATATTGCTAAATATTTAGAAATGAGGAATTAAAAACATTGAGAGAACAATTTGAATTATATATTTTAGGAGAAAAAAAAACAAAAATGCTAATATTGTTTGTTTTTATATGGAGTCTAATCTTATTTTTAGATTTATTTATCTTTGATTATTCTTTACTACTAATTTTAATGAATATTTTATTTATTGATATTTTAATTAAGTGTAATAAAAATAACTATTGGATCATTAGGCAAGATAGTATTGAGATTATATGTATAGAAAATATTCTTACATTTATTAAATTTATTTTTTTTCAAAAAAAAGTTATTGTTTTATTTAAGGACATAGATCAAATTAAGATTGTTAGGAGAGATAAATATTTGGTACTTGTATTGCAAGTGAATAATAAGCACTATAATTTAAAAATATTTAATAATTCAAAACAATTAAAAATAACTTTAGATTACTTGGCTTCAAAAGGAATTCTTATAGAACTATAAATATTAGCTTTAATCCCTTGATAAATTATTTAAGAAAGGAATTGATAAACATGAAGACTATAATTGGAAATAAAAGTTCAGGGTGGTCATATGACTCAGAAAATAATACAATTATTCTTTCTGAATATGTAAGCACTTTTGAAAAAATATTTCAAAAAAAGACAGGAGTGACTACGCTATTTGTTGATCATATTGATCGAATCAAGGTTTATTATACTAACACACCTATGCCACCTTACGGACAAATAGGACATTATATCTATTTTAAAATATTAGGAAAAGATGGCTCTAATGTGAGCTTTAGAGCATATTATGGTGAAAAAACAAAAGAAAAATTTTTGAAGACATTCGATATATTAAAAAACGTTGTGTGTATTGAAGATGAGAATAATTTGATTGACAATATAAGAAATAATAATATTGCTGCATATATTGAAAAATTAGAAAAGAGTAAGAGGTAATCATACAATTATTTCTTAATTTATAATAGGAGCAGAAAAATGAAAATGGTTAATTTTACATTTAATATGTTAAAAAAAGAAAAAAAAAATAGTATTGGTTATACTATATCTTTATCTTTTGTTATTGCTATTATTTATGTTTTTTTTAATGTTTTTGTAAATCCGTATATTTCAAAATGGGTAGAAAACTATGGATCTTTTAGTCTAAATATGATGATTGCTTCTTTAACTGTTCTATCAATGTTGATTTTCTTAATTATATTAATGATGAATATTAATAATTATTATTTGATGAGTAAAAAAAGGAAATTGGCTTTATTGATTTTATTTGGAGGAACTAGAAAGAAAATAACTCTATTTTATACTATACAAAATATTATGCTTTTTTGTATAAGTATGATTTTAGGAATTATAATAGGAAGTTTGCTACTTCCTATCGTACAAAGTTTTGTGTATTTTTATTTATCTATCAATAGTAGTATATTTTTCTTTTCTATAGGTGCATTAAAGCAAACCATTCAAATATCAATATGTTTAATGATTACAATATTTGTCGTTAATTACATCTATATATTTCAATATAAAGAAGAGATTATATACTTGTTGAAAACTCAAGTTATAAAATCATTTAATGACGAAAGATGGATCAAATTAGATAAATTTGTTTATTTATTTTTATATATTTTAGGATTAATAATGATTTATACAGGTGAACATCTAGTGTTTGGTTATATTATTTTTTCTTTAATAGGTAGTTTTGGCGTATATGGGTTAATAAAGTATTCAATTCCAGAATTATTAAAGAATTATACAAAAAAGATAGTTTTTACGAATAGCATTTTGAGTATTGCTAGCAGTTTAATTAGAGAACAGTTTATGCAATCTGCTTTTATTTCAAATATGATTGTTATGAGTTCAACAATTTTATTGTCGTTTTCATTAGCAATGTATAATGAACCAGGTGAATATATTAAGATTATTTTGGAATTTTTTATAATAAATATTATATTAAATTTGGTTTCATATTTTAGATATAATATAGAATCTAAAAAAAGAAAAAGTATGTATAAAACACTTGGCAGTTTAGGGTATAAGAAAAAAGATATTTACTCAGTTATGAAATATGAAGTAGTAGGATATTATGGATGCATTGTATTTTTGGGAATAATTTATATAATATCAATATTATTAGAATACATTTTACATTATGATTTTCCAATAAATGATAGTATTATTATATGCATTTTATTTTTACTTCCTAACGTAATCAGTTGTTATATGGTGTTAAAGAAACAAGAAAAATTAATAAAGAATTAGGGGATGAATACATTGGAAAATGTAATTTTTGATATTAATCATATTTATAAGATTTATGGAGAAATGAATGATGAACCTATTATTGCAGTAAATGATGTTTCATTAAAAATAAGTAAAGGTGATTTTTTAAGTATCATGGGTCGTTCAGGTTCAGGGAAAAGTACATTGATTAATTGTATTTCAACTATAGATAGACCTTCAAAGGGAAATATTATAATAAATGGTAAAAATGTATTAGATATGCATGATGATGAAATAAGTGAATTTAGAAGAGACAAACTAGGTTTTATATTTCAAAATTACAATTTATTAGAATCGTTAACAATATTTGAAAATATATGTTTACCTTTATCATTTAATTATGAAAAAGGCACTGGAAAAGATATAAAGAAAAATATGATAGAAAATATAGCTGAAGAATTATATATTCGAAATATATTGAATAAGTATCCATCAGAATGTTCGGGTGGTCAAAGACAAAGAACTGCAATCGCTAGAGCATTGGTTTCTAATCCATCAATTTTAATAGCAGATGAGCCAACTGGCAACCTAGATAGTAAAAATTCTAAAGAACTTATGAATGTTTTACAAAGATTAAATAAAGAAAATGGTATTACAGTTATTGTTGTTACTCATGATCCATTAATTGCATCTTATTCATCAAGAATGTTATATATCGAAGATGGTAAAATAAAAAATACAATTAATCGAAATGAGAAGAATCAAAAAGAATTTTATAACACTATTATGAAATTCAATGAGCAACAGGAAATTTAAACTTATAATCTTAAGAAGGAAGTTAATTATGAAATTATTAGCGAGTGATATAGATGGAACATTATATAGAAATTATTTTGTTAGTAATGATATCAAAAAATTTATAGATGAATTTGCGAAGAGAAATATATTTATCCTTGCAACAGGAAGGAATTTCTTTAATTTCTTACTTTTTATAAAAAAGGAAGAAATTCAGTATAACTATAGTATTTTGTGTAATGGTGCTTTTGTATTAGATAATAATTTTAAAGTCATATTAAATAAGAAATTTAAAAAGATATATATTAAAGATATCTTATATAATTTATATCTTATGGAAAAAAATACTGAAATAATTGCTTCACATGAATTTGAACAAATAATCCATTTGCCTTATGAAAAAATCGAAACATTTTATGCAAGATTGCCTGATCAAATCAATAGTCTTAATTTGAAATTGCCAAAAAACAACAATAAATTTATAAATTATTTAAAAAAGAAAGAAGATTTATCTTTTGAATACAATAATAATTATATAGATATTATTCCTAAAAATATAAATAAAGGAATGGCAGTAGAATTAATTAGAAAAAATTTAAAAATAAAAAGAGAGGACACTTTTGCAATAGGTGATTCCGAAAATGACTTTAGTATGTTCGATGTAGTAGAAAACAGTTTTTATATTAATAAGAAAAAAGTCAATAGTGCAAAATATAATGTAAGTTGTTTTGAGGAACTTATAAATCATATGATTATGGAAAAAAAATAAAATACTTAGAATTAAAAATTTAGGTAATATAGATTTTATTTTAATATATTATTCGAATTGAAAATTTCTAATATTATTGTAAATTTAAAAATTAAATAGTATTTTTAACAGGATAATATTATATTTTTGAAAAAAACATGAGAAATACTAGAGTAATCAAATACTCAAAATGGCATAGCTCATGTTTTTTTAGTATAAAATATATATTTTAATAAAGATATATTCATATTAAGAAAATTAGCACTATTCAAGGAAAAATGTTTAAAAATTGGATATGTGAAATGTGATAAAATATAAATTCATATTTAAAATAATATACATTAATAAAACATGCTGTAAGTAAATATTTTTATATATTTTATTAAGGGAATTTAAAATTAATCATTAAATTCCTTTTTTTATATAAAACTTAAAGTTTGACATTTATTTCTCTCGGTTTATGAAGAAGGGAGGGATAATATGTCAACTAAAGTTAGGGTAAACTTGAGAGAAATGTATCCTAAATATTATAATCAAGATTGCTTTGTTGAAGTTGATCAGGATGTTTATGAGACAATGAACAAATATGATCACATTGATGCAGCATATAAAAGAAAAGTGGATTATCATAAGGGATATTTTTCATTAGATCGAAGTCCATTTTTAGAATTGGAAAAAGTAGGCTTTGATGTTAACGAGAACTTATTGTTGAAAGAATTAATACATCAAGAATTGATAAGTTTTATAGAATTAACAATAAGAGATTTACCAGTCAAAGAAAAAGAACGGATATTAAAAAAATATGTTCAATGTAAGACTTTAGAATCAATTGCTATTGAAGAAAATTGTAGTATACCAGCAGTTTATTACTCTATAAAAATAGCACTTGAAAAGATTAAAGAAGTTCTTATTAAAAATGGTTATGACCTTAATGATTAATTTAAACATTACAACTTAAAAAAGCTTTAATGAATCTCCTTATTTTTAAGGAGATTTTTTAATACACGGATATAGTTTGATTGTTAAATACTATTGAATATATGAAAGGAGTTTGTAATGATAAATAAGATTAGCAGAGGTGAAATATATGTAGCAGATTTAAATCCATATCAAGGATCTGAACAAGGTGGTATACGACCTGTAGTTATTTTACAAAATGATACAGGAAATTATTTTAGTAGCACAACTATAGTCGCATCACTAACATCACACGTTGGAAAAAAAGAAAATTTACCAACACATGTTTTTATTAAAAGCCGTGAAGGTCTTGAGCATGATTCTATAATAATGTGTGAGCAAATAAGAACAATTGATAAATCAAGACTAATTAGATGTTTGGGTCGGCTAGATGAGTATGAGATGGAGGAAGTTGAAGAGGCTTTGAGTGTAAGTTTAGGATGCTTTGATGACTCGTTAAGTATAAATGTAGAATTACATATGTGATACAATTATCTTCATAATATTTAGAAATAGCTTAAAAAATCTTCTTTGAATCTCCTTATATATGTAAGGGGATTTTTCCTTGAAGAGAACATTGACAAGTTAATAAAGACAATATTAATACGTGTCCAAGATTAATATACAATCTGAAATAATGATACTCATGATTAGCCTTAATCCGAGCGTTAGAAGCGTCGCAGGTTTAGGAATCGTACAGGATAAAACACAAAGAAACCTGTTTGTTATTCAACAAGTGAACTGCATTGGCAATGTAGTTATTAATATTGAAATTTTTTAAATAATTAACATGAACTATATAAAGGATAATGATATGTTTACTATTGTATATGTAAATAAGGAAACTATTGAAATAAAACAAGATTATTTATATGAGTTAGAGGATAAAACAACGATTGATAATCAGTTAAAAAAAGAACATCTAAAAAAAAATCTCTACAAGTCTTTAGAAACATTAACAACCAAACAAAAAAGAAGAGTGATTTCTTATTATTTTAATAATGAAAGTATTGAAGAAATTGCTTTAAAAGAACAAGTGAGTGAAAGTGCCATAAGGAAATCTATTCATCAATCGTTGGTTCAATTAAAAAGGAAATTAAATAAGTATAAATAAATTTTTAGATTTGTGAAAGTTAATTATGGTAAATAGAATGTGTTTGTAAAATAAATAAGAAAGAAGGATATCTAAAATGGAAACACAAGAAAAAAAGGAAGTAATGACTGTTAATGAATTTGCTGAAGCAACAGGGATACATTATGCAACAGTAAGAAAGTTGATTAAAGAGGAAAAAGTCTATTATTTTAAATTAGGAAACAGATATTATATAAATTATCCAAAAACAATGGAACACTTATATGCTAGTCCTGTAAGTGATATTCTATGGAATAAGCCTAAAAATAAAGCTTAAAAAGTCAAAAAGTTTAAAAAATGGCTCAAAAATAGTTTATTTGTCGTTTAAAAATTTTGAAAATAAAAAAAGAAAACAACCAGTTAACTTTTATACAATTAAAAGAATCACGATAAATCAATGAATTTAATCGATTTTGAAAGAAGAAAACGATAAAATTTGAATGCAAGTATCTAGTGTATTATTGGTGTCGAATAAAATTATTATAAAGTTAAAAAGGTCCTTAGAGAAATCTAAGGGCTTTTTTACTGATTTATATTGTTTTTAAATTCTAGAGGAGATCGACCATATTTTTTTTTAAATACTTTAGAAAAATAATTAGGATCTTCAAAACCACAAAAATAGGCAATTTCTTTAACATTTAACTCATCATTTATAAGAAGTTCTGTGGCTTTTTTTAAACGATAATCCAAAAGGTATTGATGGATTGTTGTATTGTATTTTGATTTAAAATGATTAAGTAGAGTTCCACGACTACAGAAAAAATAAGAACATAATTCTTCAATTGTAATTTGTTTATTGTAGTTTGCAATGATATAGTGTTTAACTTCTTGGGCAAGATGATCATGTTTTGCTTGGATACGGTTTGTAAGTGAAATGTATTTTGCACATACATCACAAATATTCGCAAAAGCATAAACTTGTTCATCGTTTAAAATTGTAATTTCTGTGATATATTTTTTTAATATTTCTTTTTCTTGAAAATATTCTTTAGATTTTTCAAGGATTTCAGAATAATTTCTATATGTTCCTATAACGGCCTGTCCCATCATTAAATAACCAGTTAAACTTCCATAAGAATAAAGAGGCATAATTGCTTCATTTAAACCAAAGTGACATTTATAAATATAAAGTTCACCCGTTTTTTTGACATGTTCCATAGCTTTATAATCACAATCAATACAATGTTGAAAAGCATTGTTGTTTTTTTCTAATTCATTACAAAATTTTGATTTCTTATGAGGATAAGAAGCTAATAAATTTTGGTTCAAATCAAATATAGACATATTCAAACCTGATATTTTATATAAATCTTTTAATAAGTTTTCTAATTCATTCATAATATTCTCCATACTTTATATAATATAAGCTTATAATTATTATACTTCTTTCTTTTTATATCATAAATAGGTAGAAATATAATGAATAAAAAACATATTTATACTTTTTTACTCTATATTATACTTTGTTCCATTTCTATTTCTTTTTATCTCATTTATGATATTGTCAGGAGGAAAGAGAAATGAAAATGAACAATGAATGGGTTAAAGATCCAAAGATTTTTAATATCAATCGTTTAAGTGCAACAGCATCGATTCATAGATATGCAAGCATTAAAGAATTAAAAGAAAAACAAAGCAGTTTCAATTATTCATTAAATGGGAGCTGGAAGTTTCATTATGCAACAGGATTTAATCAATTAATACCGGAGTTTTCTAATAAAGATTATTGTGTAGATAACTGGGATGAAATCAAAGTACCGGGACATATTCAATTACAAGGTTATGGAAAACCAATGTATGTCAATCAAATCTATCCTTGGTCAGGAACACAACAAATCATTCCTGGAGAACTCCCTGATAAAAATCCTATTGGAAGTTATGTTACATACTTTGATAGTTCAGTAATCAAAGATAATGTAGATACTTATATTACTTTCCATGGTGTAGAATCTGCTATGGCATTATGGGTTAATGGAACTTTTGTTGGATACAGTGAAGACAGTTTTACACCTTCAAGTTTTAATATTACAGATTTGATTGTTAATGGAGAAAACAAAATTGCTGTTAATGTTTATCGTTTCAGCAGTGGAAGTTGGTTAGAAGATCAAGATTTCTGGCGTTTTTCAGGTATTTTTAGAAATGTTGAACTTCAAATGGTACCACACGTTCATTTAAAAGATATCAAGATTTTGACACATTTAAATGAAAATTATGATCATGCAACTGTTGAAGTAACGCCAATGATTGTAAAAAAAGAGGCTAAATTTAAGGCAGTCTATACTTTAAAGTATAAAGATGAAGTTATTGGACAAAAAGAAAGCAAAGATTGTTGTAGACCAATCAATTTTGAATTCGATGATCCTCATTTATGGTCAGCAGAAAAACCAAACCTTTACCAATTATATGTAGAAATCATGGATGAAAAGGGTTTAGTTGAATGTAGTCAATACAATGTGGGTGTCAGAGAATTTAAACTTATTGATGGTATCATGTGTATCAATGGTAAAAGAATCGTTTTCCATGGTGTTAACCGTCATGAATTTTCAGCTAAAACAGGAAGAACAGTTTCTTATGAAGATACTAAAAAAGATATCTTGAATATGAAGGCTAATAATATCAATGCCTTACGTACATGTCATTATCCAAATCAAACATTTGTTTATGATTTATGCGATGAATATGGTCTTTATGTCATTGATGAAGTCAATCTTGAAACCCATGGAACATGGAGTGAACTTTTTGATAAAACACATATCATACCAGATGATAAATCTGAATGGCTAGATATTATTTTAGATCGTGCCAATTCCATGTATGAAAGAGATAAAAACCATTCTTCGATTATTATTTGGTCATTAGGAAATGAATCTTATGGTGGTAAAAATCTTTATGAAATGTCTAAGTTTATGAAACAAAAAGATACTTCTCGTTTGATTCATTATGAAGGGCTTTCACATGATCGTCGTTACAATGAAACAAGTGATATTGAAAGTCAAATGTATACTTTTGCAGTTGATGTTGAAAAATATTTAAACAAGCATCAAGATAAACCATTTATCTTGTGTGAATACGCCCATTCCATGGGAAACAGTAATGGTGCGTTATTCAAATATATTGATTTAGAAAAGAAATACCCATTGTATCAAGGTGGATTTATCTGGGATTACATCGATCAAGCATTGTATCATGATGGAAAATTATGTTATGGTGGGGATTTTGGTGAAAGACCAAGCGACTATGATTTCTGTGGAAATGGCATTGTTTTTGCGAATCGTACAAATACACCAAAGATGCAAGAAGTCAAATACTGCTATCAATATGTAGATTTTAGAATAGATGAAAATGATATTCATATCAATAATAATTATTTATTTACTGATTTAAATGAATATCAATTACAAATGGATTTATTATGTAATGGAAATGTTGTTCAAAGTAAAACAATGACAGTAGATTGTCAACCATTATCATCTGTTGTTGTTGAAAATTCATTTAAAATAAATAATCAAAACCAAGAATATGCGTTAACAGTTTATTTGAAAAAAAATAATGAAATCTATGCTAAGCAACAATATATCTATGAAATAAAAAATAAAACACATAACATTCATACAACAAAACACGTGGATATCGTTGAAGACTACTTGAATGTAGGAGTTGTTGGAAAAGATTTCAATGCCATTTTCTCAAAACAAAAAGGTTTGGTTTCTTATAGGTATCATCAACAAGAATATATCAGAGTACCTGTCAGACCTAATTTCTTTAGAGCAGCTACAAATAATGATGTTGAAAACAAATATGGTTATCGCTATGGAAAATGGTTGACTGCCAGTCTTTATGCAAAATGTGAGTTTGTTGGTGTTTCAAAAGGAGATAGTTCTTGTAAGGTTGAATATGCTTATGACTTACCAAATTTACAAGATGAAAAAGTTCATTTAGTTTATGAAGTCTATGGTGATGGTAAAATCATTGTAGATATGTCTTATCAACCGGGTGTTTCTGAAATTGAAATGCCTGTATTTGGACTTATTTTCCAATTATATAAAGATATGGAAGAAGTAAATTACTATGGATATGGTCCAGAAGAAAACTATATTGACCGAAACAAAGGGGCACTTCTTGGAAAATACGCTTACCAAGTAACTGATAATTTAACCCCTTATCTTTATCCACAAGAATGTGGTAATAGAACACATGTAAGAAAATTATCTATTATAGGAGAAAATAAAAAATTAGAAGTAGAAGGTAAAGATTTTGAATTTACAGCTTTACACTATACGCCTTATGAATTAGAAAATGCCCGACACAAAGATGAACTTCCAAATATTTATCAAACTGTTTTATGTATCAATGAAAAGCAAATGGGTATTGCCGGTGATGATACATGGGGTGCTAAGACACATGATGAATTCTTATTAGATAAAGAAAAACATCATTTACGTTTTAGTTTTAAAGGTAAGTTATAATGAGATTTATATTTGTAAGACATGGAAAGACACATTTCAATGAAATCAATCTAACACAAGGTTGGTGTGATTCTCCTTTGTCAAAAGTGGGAATCAGACAAGTTGAAAGTATTTCAAAGCAGCTAGAACAATACCAAATAGATAAGGCATACACATCTCCATTGGGTAGGGCAGTACAAACGGCAAATATTATTCTAAGTAAAAAGGGAATTGAGCCAATTTATGAAGAGCGCTTCAAAGAAGTTAATTTTGGAATACTTGAAGGAATATCCACAGAACTTGTAAGAAAACTCAATATTGAATCACCAAACTGGCTAGAAAATCTGGATATGGACTATAGACCTTATGAAGGAGAAGATATTCATGATGTTATTTTAAAGCATCATGAAGCACTTCAAGAAATCATTGAGAATTGTAATGATAATGAAACAGTTTTAATTGTAGGTCACGGCTGTTCTTTATACGGTCTTCTTAAATCGCTATTTTTTAAAGAACAATTTCTCGAATTCCCAAATAACGCTACTGCAATAATTGTTGATTATTCAAATGGAAATTTCAAACTCGAACAAATTCTAGATCCTATTATATAAAAATAAACAGGTTTGCGATGGTAAACCTGTTTATTATTTATAAAGTTTCAGAATATTTTATACAAATTAAATCAGAAATAAGCTGTAATGGATAGGGATGACTTGCATAGCCACCTTTACTGTTATAACGGATGTAGAAATCGATAAATGGATATTCTATTGACTGATCAGAAGTAATCATGCATATCTTTGGTTTCTTTTTGTTACTTTTGAATGGCTTGGCTCTTGGAAAAATACGATCAAAATAGGTTCCTGATTCTGAAAAAATAATAATAAGATTATTTTCATCAGCGTCAGTAATATAGTCTGCCTGATCTTTGATATTAAAACAAGAAAAGATAAGTTTACCACTTGTTTGCAGATCGAACTGTAAATTGCAGGCAACACTTTCAGATTGCATATAGCCAAAAGCGGCTATTTTCTGATAAGAACTGATTTCTTGAACAAGTGTATTGATTTGTTTTTCAATATCATTTTCTAAAAAGTAATTTAAATTGGAAATAACATTTTTTACATATGATTGAACCATTGATGAGGATTCATATTTTTCATAGTCAAACTTTCTTTTTAAGCGAGCAGATTCAACTGAAAATTTTGCAATTTGATTTTTCAATGCGTTAAAATCTTTAAGTCCAATATCACGACAAAAGCGCGAAATACTAGAATTTGACACATAACAAGCCTGAGCTAAATCTGTGAGAGAACATTCTTCTAAATCGCGCATATTTTCTATCATATATTTGGCTATTTTATAGTTATTTGAACCTTTTGGTTCATCATTAAGTGTTGATAAAAGTATAATTATTAGGTTAAACATGGAGAATCTCCTTTATGTATATTTTAAATAATTATACCATAGTTAATTATTGTTTAACAACAATAGTTTTAGCTACTTTATCATGAAAAGATTGTGTATTTGTTTGAAAATAAGCATAGATAATTGAACTAATAGTTAAAGCATAGGCAATATATTTTAAAGGATCAACAATCATTGTAAGTTTAAATAATGGAAGTAGCTTTCTTATATAGGTTGGGATGATAATCATTCCACCTTCAAGTAAGGATGCTCCAAGAAGTTCTCTTAGCAACATATCTTTTAAATTGATTGATTCATTATTTTCTTTAATGATTTTGATCTTACATATTTTTTTACCAAGTGTTTGTCCTTTAAAAAGATATGTTGGAATAAATATATAGTAAACAATACCAATCAAAACACCATAAAGACCTAAAGCAAGACCTATAGAAAAATCATAGTGTGTCAGGTCAAACATATAAGGTTTTAAGTAGTCATTTCCCCTTAAATAGAAGGTAATAGGAATAACGGCCAACATATTAGTAAGATACCAATCAATGATCATAGCTACAAATCTTCTAACACGTGTTTCGATAATATCCATATTATTTCTGTTTTTATTGCTTTTGTTATTTTTTGTTTTATTTTTTCTCATAAGTAGTCCTCCAGGATAGAAAAATTATAACAAATGAATGCTTTATTTACTTTTGCTTTTCCAAAAGGTAGAAATTATTTCCAAATATTGGAAATAAAAAAAGAAAGCCGAAGCTTTCTATAAAGATTTTATAATCTTTTATAATCATCCATATTTAATAAAGATGCAGCATCTTTATCACAGATAACAGTGAAGTTAGGATGTAATTTTAAAACAGTTGCTGGTAGTTCATCTGAAATTGGTGAATCTAACACTTGTTTTAAAATTTGAGCTTTTTCTTTACCAGTAACAATCATTACAAGATGTTTCACTCTCATTAGACTTTTTGGCCCCATTGATAAAGTGATTGGTAGATGATCTCTTGCTGGATATGTTGGATTAGCTGCATTTTTTGTTTTACGATCCATTGGATAAGTATAACTATCCATAGGTGTACATCTTGGACAGTTGCTGCAGAAATGTCCATCCCAACCTAGTCCAATCAACATAACATCAATACCACCAGCATCTCTGATTTCTTGATCATAAGTTTCCCAATTTTCCATTGTTGTTGTATGGATTCTTTCATCAGGAATATTTGCATCTTTAAAGAATAGTTCTTGCATTTCTTCCCAGTTTGGGCCATGTGGTTTATCTTGATAAGGTGCTTCATCAAAAAGATAGTATTGAATGTCTTTGAATTTTTCTTGGTCTTTAACATAAGGCACCATCATCTTATAAAGATTGATAGGAGAGCGTCCAGCAGTTAAAGAGATGTTGACTCTTTTATCTTGCATCATTGCTCCAAGTAAAATGTGCATTGCACTTTCGCTCATTTTTTGTTCATTTTCTTCAATGATTAACTTCATAATATATCCTCCTGTTTATAAGAAGATATAACTCACACACAATTTCATTATAAAAAATAAAAAGGAAGTGTCAATATAAAAAAATGACTGCAAATAAAAAAAATAAAGCAATTTATTTTCATGAATTGGAAAAGATTTCAAGTAATTGGAAAGGTATTTTTTATTTTGAAAATCAAAAGAATTTACAAGTGTTACAGCTATATAATATCACTGTAATAAGAAGGGAGGGAACTTTCATGAATTTCATGGAAAAATTTAATGAGCTTGCAAACCGTACACTTGTACCAATTGCTAACAAATTAGGGAATCAAAGACATTTGGCTGCTATTCGTGATGGAATGGTAGTAGCAATTCCGTTATCTATTTTAGGAGGGGTATGTTTAATTATTTCAACACCACCTTTTAAACCAGAAACACTTCCAAATTGGGGATTTATTACTGACATGTTAAATGGTTGGTATAATTGGGCGCAAGCCAACAAAGCAATGTTGCAATTGCCTTATAATATGACAATGGCATTAATGGGATTATTTATTGCATTTGCAATTGCTTATCATTTAGCAGATGAATACGAAATGCCAAAATTAAATTCAGCAATCGTATCAACTTCAGTATTTTTAATTGTATCAGCACCAACAACTTCAGCAGTAGCATCAAATCTTATTGTTGATGGAAAAAGTGCAACAGATTTATTAGCTTTAGCTGGTAATTACATACCAACGACCTATTTGGATGCCAAAGGTATCTTTACAGCAATCTTGGTTGCTATAGGTTGTGTGGAAATTATGCATTTTATGTTTAAAAAAGACATTCGTATTAAAATGCCTGAAGGTGTTCCACCAGCAATCAGTTCATCATTTGATGCAATCTTACCATTATTTATTTGTGTAATCATTTTCTATGGTATTTCTTTAGTTGTACAAAACTTTAGTGGACAACTTTTACCAAGTATGATCATGACAGTTTTAGCACCTGCAATTTCAGGACTTGATTCATTAGTTGGTATTTGTTTAATTACAATGATTGCTCAAGTATTCTGGTTCTTTGGATTACATGGAGCAAGTATTACTCAACCAATCCGTTTACCATTTATGCAAATGTATTTAATTGCAAATCTTTCAGCATTCTCTGCTGGACAACCAATCGTCCATTACTTTACTCAACCATTCTGGTCATATGTCATTACACTTGGTGGTGGAGGTGCAACAATGGGATTATGTATCTTATTGGTAAGATCTAAATCTGTAGAATTAAAGACATTAGGAAAATTATCAATTGGACCTGCAATCTTTAATATCAATGAACCAATTATCTTTGGTTTACCAATGGTTTTAAATCCATTAATGATGATTCCATTTATCTTTGTACCAGTAATCAATTCAATTATTGCTTATGGCTTAATGGCCTTCCATATTGTAGGAAAAGGAATTATTGAAACACCATGGACAACACCAGCACCACTTGGAGCTGCACTTGGATGTATGGATTTCAAAGCAGCAATCATGGTTATTGGTTTAATTATCTTAGACATGGTTTTATACTATCCATTCTTTAAATTATTAGAAAAACAAAAATTAGAAGAAGAAAATTCAGTGCAAACAAATTAAAAAAAGAAGATAAAAACTCACACATAAATCTTTTAAAAATTGAATAACTTAAGTTAGCTCTAGTGATCATCAAGACCATTAGAGCTTTTTTTAAACTTAAAGTTCGACATTTATTTCTCTCGTTTTTTTAAGAAGGTGGATACTATGTCAACTAAAGTTAGGGTAAACTTGAGAGAAATGAATTCTAAATATTATCATCAAGATTGTTTTGTTGAAGTTAATCAGGATGTTTATGACACAATGAACAAATATGATCACATTGATGCAGCATATAAAAGAAAAGTAGATTATCATAAGGGATATATTTCATTAGATCGAAGTCTATTTCTAGAATTAAAAAAATTGGCTTTGATGTTAACGAAAACTTATTTTTGAAAGAATTAATAAGTTTTATAGAATTAACAATTAAAGACTTACCAGTACAAGAAAAAGATATTAAAATTTAGATGAAAAAAATCGTGATATTTTATTGGTGTTGAATAGTATAAACACGAAAGATCACTTTTAGTGAAAACTAAAGTGTATTTTTAGAGTTTATCTATTTATAAGGAAATTAATTTGTTATACTAAAAATAGAAATGAAAAGGAGTATATTATGAAATTACATTATCGAGGAAAATACAATTTAGATCCGGCAACCTTACCAACCTGTAAGCATCAACCGAATGCTGTTAAATTTAAAGAAGTTGACTCAACAAAAGAGCTTGCTGTTATTGCTAATGGCATAGCAATAGCCTTAATGATTTTGTTAGCTATTCCTGTTTATTTAAAATATAAAGGTTTATTATTTGATTATTTTGATGAAATGATGGTAGGGGCAATGCTTCCTTTATTAACGATGTTTCCTCATGAACTTATACATGCTCTTTGTTTTAAAGAAGATGTTTATTTATATACAAATTTTAAACAAGGTCTCTTGTTTGTTGTAGGATGTGAAACAATGAGTAAACACAGATTCATTTTTATGTCGCTTTTACCAAATATTGTTTTTGGTTTTCTTCCGTATATGATTTCTTTTTTAGGAATTCAATATTTAACTTTAGCTGTTTTAGGCGTTATTGCAATTGGTATGGGTGCAGGAGATTATTATAATGTTTTTAATGCGTTAATTCAAATGCCTAAAGGGGCTCGCACATATTTATACCAAATGAATTCTTATTGGTATATACCGGAAAAATAATAAAAAGAAAAAAATATTTTGAAGTGGATGTGCTTACATTGGTTTTGAGCGTTGAGAAAGTAGAAAAATAGGTTTATACTAAAGAAGTAGAGTAAAGGAAGGCAAGAGTTATGAAGAAAAATGAGATTATGTCAAAAACAAAAATTGTATGTACTATTGGACCAGCTTCTGAAAGCAAAGAAATGCTTACAAAATTAGTCAAAGCTGGAATGAATGTGATGAGATTAAACTTCTCACATGGAACTCATGAAGAACATGAAGAAAAAATCAATACTTTATTAGAAATTAATAAAGAGCTTTCAACAAATGTAGCAATCTTATTAGATACAAAAGGACCTGAAATTCGTACAGGAGATTTCGTTGGAGGTAAAACTTCTTTTAAAAAAGGCCAAACATCTGTTATTTGTGTAGAAGATATTGTAGGAACAAGTGAACGTTTTACAATTACTTATAAAGATTTATATAAAGATGTTAAACCAGGTGGTTTCATTTTAGTAAATGATGGTCAAGTTGAATTATTAGTTGATCATATTGATGGAACAGATATTGTTTGTGTGGCTGCCAATGATGGTGATGTTAAAAACAAACGTGGAATCAACGTTCCAGGAATTAAATTAGGATTTGATTACTTATCACCAAAAGATATTTCAGATTTAACATTTGGAGCACATCAACCATTTGATTATGTAGCTGCTTCATTCTGTCGTAGAGCACAAGATATCATTGATATCAAAAAATTATTAATTGAAAATGGTAGAAATGATATTCAAATCTTAGCGAAGATTGAAAATCAAGAAGGTGTTGAAAATGTAGACGAAATTCTTGATATTGCAGATGGAATCATGGTCGCTCGTGGAGATTTAGGTGTAGAAGTTCCTGCTGAAGATGTGCCACTTATTCAAAAATCGATTATTAAAAAATGTAAACAACGTGGAAAAATCGTTATTACTGCAACACAAATGTTAGAAAGTATGCAACAAAATCCACGTCCAACTCGTGCAGAAGTATCTGACGTTGCAAATGCTATTTATGATGGAACAGATGCTATTATGTTATCAGGAGAATCAGCAAGTGGATTATATCCTCAAGAAGCTGTCTTAATGATGTCAAAAATTGCACATAAAATTGAATCAAATTTAGATTATCAAAGTTTACAAAGACAAGCAATTCGTACAGCACCTGATGATACAAGTGAAGCAATCTGTATGTCCGTTGCTGAAATTGCTTATAAATTTAATGTTGCCGCAATTATTGCCTTTACAGAATCAGGATTTACTGCTCGTAAAATGGCACGTTATCGTACAAAATCTCGTATCATTGCTGCGACACCTTCACTAAAGACAGTAAGAGCTTTAGCTTTAAACTGGGGTGTTAAAGCAGTTCCTTGTAAACCTTTAAATTCACGTATTTCAATGATTGATTATGCAAGTATCATTGCTCGTGAAAATGGTGTTAAACCAGGTCAAAAAATTATTGTAACTGGTGGTACTCCAGGGGTTAAAGGTACCACAAGCTATTTAGAACTTATCGAAGTTAAATAAAACACTCGAAAGAGTGTTTTTTTTAAATTCATAAAAATGAAATAATAAGGTTATACTATACAAGAGGAAATAAATAATAGAAAGAGAGGTTTTATAAATGTGTACAGCAGCAACTTATCAAACTAAAGATTTTTATATGGGAAGAACGTTAGATTATGAGTTTTCTTATGGTGAAAAAATTGCTATTATGCCAAGAAACTATCCTTTACAATTTAGACATGATGGAAAAAAGATCACTCATTATGCTTTAATTGGTATGGCTCATGTTATTGATGATTATCCATTATATTATGATGCCGTTAATGAAAAAGGTTTAGGTATGGCAGGTTTAAATTTTGTAGGAAATGCTTGTTATAATGATGTTCAAGAAAATGTAAGGAATGTCGCTCAATATGAATTTATTCCTTGGATTTTAAGTCAATGTGCCTCTTTAAATGAAGCAAAAAAACTCATCAAAGAAATGAATCTTGTTAAAACGCCTTATAACGAACAACTTCCTGCAGCTTCATTACATTGGATCATTGCAGATAAAAGTGGATGTATTACCGTTGAATCTGTCAAAGAAGGATTAAAAGTCTATGAAAATCCAGTTGGTATCTTAACTAATAATCCTGCTTTTGACAAACAAATGTTTAATTTAAATAACTATATGTTTTTATCACCCAAACAACCTGTAAATATGTTTTCTAAAGAATTAGATTTAAAAACTTATTCTAGAGGAATGGGAGCTTTAGGACTTCCTGGAGATTTATCTTCTATGTCACGCTTTGTTCGTGTCGCTTTTACAAAAATGAATGCAAAATCAAAAAGCAGTGAAAAAGAAAGTGTTAATCAATTCTTTCATATTTTAGGATCGGTTGAACAACAAAGAGGATGTTGTGAAGTGGCTGAAGAAAAATATGAAATTACAATTTATACATCATGTTGGAATAGTCAAAAGGGTATTTACTATTATACAACCTATGATCGTCGTCAAATTACGGCAGTTAATATGCATAAAATAAATTTAGATGGGCAACAACTTATAAGTTATCCAATGCTTAATGACGAAGAATTTTATGAACAAAACTAATATTTTTGAGATAGTGAAAGCTATCTTTTTTTTTATTATTAAATGTGATTAAAATCGCATGAACAACATATATTTCAAAGAAAATAAGTTAATTTTTTAACTTGGTGTAAACGCTTTCAATTTAAAAAAGATAGGACTACAATAAGGTTAAAGGGGATGAAAATCATGCATTTAAAATCATTTATTGGAGGTATACATCCAAAAGATCAAAAACACTATACAAAAGATTTGCCAATCATCAAGCTAAATGCAAGTGAAGAAGCTGTATTTTTGTTAAAACAACATATTGGAGCGCCTTGTAAACCACTTGTTAAAATAAAAGATGAAGTTAAAGTAGGACAAAAAATTGCTTGTGAAGATGGTTTTGTTTCTAGTCCGATTATTTCATCTGTTTCAGGAACAGTAAAAGCAATAGAAGAAAGAATGGATATTTCTGGAAAAATGCAACAAGCAATCGTTATAAATAATGATGGTTTGTATCAAAGTATTGAAATAGAAACAAATGATTATAAATCATTAAGCTATGAAGATAAAATAGAAAAAATTAAAGAAGCTGGGATTGTCGGCTTGGGCGGTGCTGGTTTTCCAACACACGTTAAATTATCTGTTAAGGATACTAATAAGGTTCATTATTTTATTGTTAATGGGGCAGAATGTGAACCCTATCTTACGAGTGATTATCGTTTGATGTTGGAAAAAACAGATGAACTTATAGATGGAATCCATGTGATTTTAGACATGTTTCCTAAGGCAATTTGTTATATCGCAATTGAAGATAATAAAAAAGAAGCGATTTCTTTACTTGAAGAAAAGTGTAAAGATGAAGATAAAATCGAAGTAAAGGCTTTAAAAACAAAATATCCTCAAGGTGGAGAAAGAATGTTGATTAAAGTTCTTACAGGAAAAATGCTTAATTCAAAAATGCTTCCTGTTGATGTGGGTTGTATTGTAGATAATGTAGCGACAACAATTGCTATTAATCAAGCCGTTCGTTATAATCAACCACTTTTTTCTAAAGTAATGACAATATCTGGAGAAGGAATAAAACCTTGTAATATAGAGGTTCCTTTAGGAACAAGTTTTCAGTTTATTGTAGATCAACTTGGCGGTTTTAAAGGTGAAATCAAAAAAATTATTTGTGGAGGGCCGATGATGGGAAGTGCTTTGATGACACTAGATCTTCCAGTTACAAAAACAACCAGTGCTATTCTTGCTATGAATCAAGATGAAGTTTCACTTTATGAGCCTTCTGCGTGTATTCGTTGTGGAAGATGTTTAGATGTTTGTCCAAGCTTGCTTAAACCACAAATACTCTATCAAATTGCGTTAAAAAATGATACAGAAGCCTTTATCAAAAATCAAGGTATGGATTGTATTGAATGTGGCTGTTGTAGTTATACTTGTCCAGCCAAACGAAATATGACACAAGCCTTTAAGAAAATGAAATATTTAGTTTCAATTAATAAAAGAAAGTAGGTAGCTTTATGAATCAATTATTACATGTATCTTCTTCACCACATATTAAAGATAAAGTCACAACATCTTCCATTATGCTTGATGTTGTTATTGCCTTATTACCAGCTACTTTTTTTGGAATCTATCAATTTAAAATAAAGGCTTTATTGATTATTCTAACCACGATAATCACATGTGTTTTATCAGAATATATCTATGAATATTTCATGAAAAAAACGATAATAATCAAAGATTTGTCAGCTGTTGTTACAGGCCTTATTTTAGCTTTAAATTTACCAGCAACGGTTCCTTTATGGATACCAATGATTGGTGGGATTTTTGCAATCATTGTTGTTAAACAGCTTTATGGTGGATTAGGACAAAACTTTATGAATCCTGCATTAGCAGCACGTTGTTTTTTACTCATTTCTTTTGCAGGTAGAATGACTAATTTTGTTTTTGATGGTCTAACTTCACCGACACCTTTAGTTGTTTTAAAAAATGGACAAAGCTATGAACTTTTAAAGATGTTTTTAGGAACGACTTCAGGAACAATAGGAGAAACATCAACTTTCGCTTTACTTATTGGTGCAGGTTATTTGCTTATAAAAGGAATTATCAAGGTAACAATTCCTTTAACTTATTTAATTATATTTTCAATTTTTACTTTATTTTTTTCACCTTGTTCATTTGACTTTTATTATTTGGCTTGTGAACTTTGTGGAGGAGGACTTATTTTTGGTGCCTTTTTTATGGCAACAGATTATGTTACAAGTCCTATGGATCGAAAGGGACAAATCGTTTATGGAATTATTTTAGGAATTTTAACAGGACTCTTTCGTTTCTTTGGAACAAGTAGTGAAGGTGTTTCTTATGCAATCATTATTTCTAATTTACTTGTTCCATTAATTGATAAAATCACTTTAAAAGGTGGTGTTTTCTAATGAATTTAAAAAAAATAATAAAAGATGTTTTTATTCTTTGTTTAATAACAATTATTTGTGGAGGTTTGATGGGGTATGTTTATCAAATAACAAAAAAGCCTATTGAAAAACAGGCTAAGCAAACGCAACAAGAAGCATATAAACTTGTTATGAAAAAAGCTACAAGCTTTAAAAAATACGAAGTTCAAAAAATAAAAAAATTATCAAAACAATTAAAAAATAATGAAAATAATGTAGAAATTGTCCAAGCATTAAAAGCGTATCAAAATAAAAAAAACATAGGTGAAATTATTCAAGTCATCGACCATGATGGTTTTGGCGGAGACATTGAACTTATTGTTGGTATCAATCAACAAAAAGAAATTACCGGTGTTGAAATTTTATCCATTGATGAAACTGTTGGACTAGGGATGAACGCTAAAAATAAAGAATTTAGAGATCAGTATAAAGGAAAAAAAGTAGATCGTTTTGAAGTTGTAAAAACCGGAAAGCAAAGTGATGAAGAAATTGATTCTTTATCAGGTGCTACCATTACTTCTAAAGCAATGACAAGCGGTATCAATGGAGCACTTGAATTTTATGATCTCTTGAAAGGAAGATGAGAATATGGAAAAGTATCTAAAACCTTTATATAATGGCATCATTAAAGAAAATCCAACATTTGTCTTGATGCTTGGAATGTGTCCAACACTTGCAGTAACGACTTCTGCTATTAATGGAATGGGAATGGGACTTACGACAATGACGGTTTTGATTATGTCTAATTTTTTGATTTCGTTGCTTAGAAATATCATTCCAAGTCGTATGCGTATACCGGGTTATATTGTTATTGTTGCTTCTCTTGTAACGGTTGTACAATTATTACTTCAAGGATATATACCTTCTTTATATGATACATTAGGAATCTATATTCCTTTAATTGTTGTTAACTGCATTATCTTAGGAAGAGCGGAAGCTTTTGCTTCTAAAAATCCACCACTTCTTTCTATGATGGATGGGATAGGAATAGGTCTAGGATTTACTTTAGCTCTTACATGTATTGGTTTAGTAAGAGAAATCTTAGGGTCAGGAACAGCATTTTCAGTACCTTTACCATTTTCTTTTGAACCTATCACGATTTTTGTTATGGCGCCAGGCGCATTCTTTGTTTTAGCTTTTTTAACGGCCATTCAAAATAAATTAAAGCTACCAAGTGCCACAAATACAAAAGAATCTTCTCTTAAATGTGGGGGAAATTGTGTTGAATGTTATGGTCATCAATGTCAAATAAACAAATCCTTATTAAAGGAGGAACTTAAAAAATGAAAACTCTTATTCTAACACTGATTAGTGTTTCCTTAGTCAATAATGTTGTCCTATCTCAATTTTTAGGATTATGTCCATTTCTAGGAGTTTCAAAACAGACAAAAACAGCACTTTCAATGGGTGGCGCCGTCATCTTTGTTATTACGATTGCTTCAGCCGTCACAAATTTATTATACCGTTTACTTGTTTTATTTCATGTTGAATATTTAGAAACAGTGTCTTTTATATTAATTATTGCTGCATTAGTACAACTTGTAGAACTCTTTTTAAAAAAATATTCTAAACCACTTTATAATTCATTAGGAGTTTATTTACCGTTGATTACAACTAACTGTGCAGTTTTAGGAGTGGCTCTTACCAATGTTCAAAATAATTATGATTTTATTACAAGTGTTGTTGCTGGTTTTGGAACAGCATTAGGATTTACAATTTCTATTACCATACTTGCAGGAATTAGAGAAAGAATTGCGGATAATGATATTCCTCATGTCATGCAAGGATCGCCCATCGTTTTAATTACCGCTGGTTTAATGGCGATTGCTTTTATTGGTTTTTCAGGACTTATCTAAGGAGGATTTTTTATGAATACTGTATTAATTGCCATACTTGTTGTCGGAAGTATTGGCCTTATCGTGGGTGTTTTTCTATCTTTAGCGAGTGAAAAATTCCATGTTCAAGTTAATGAAAATGAAGAAAAAATAAGAGCGGTTTTACCAGGTAATAACTGTGGTGCTTGTGGTTATCCAGGATGTGATGGACTTGCTTGTGCGATTGCTAAAAAAGAAGCACCAATCAATCAATGTCCTGTAGGTGGCAATGAAGTTGCTAAAAAAATAGGAGAAATTCTCCATTTAGAAGTAGAAGAGAATACACATTTAGTGGCTTATGTTAAATGTAAGGGAACGTGTGATATAATACAAAGACAATATCAATATGATGGCATTCATGATTGTTTAAGTGCGGCCGTTGTCCCAGGAAGTGGCGATAAAAAGTGTCGTTTTGGTTGTATGGGTTATGGCAGTTGTGTAAAAGCTTGTGCTTTTGATGCCATTCATGTTATTGACGGTGTTGCTCAAGTTGATAAAGAAAAATGTAAATCGTGTCAAAAGTGTATGGATGCTTGTCCGCAGCATCTTATTGAAATGGTCCCTTATGAATCTTTATGTCATGTAAGATGTAATAGCCATGATAAAGGACCAGTAGTTAATAAAAACTGTAAGACAGGATGTCTAGGATGTATGATGTGTCAAAAAGTTTGTCCAACAGGAGCGATTAAAGTTGAAAACTTTTTAGCACATATTGATTATTCTAAATGTATTCATTGTGGTAAATGCAAAGAAAAATGTCCAAGAAAGATTATTGAATAAAAAGAAAAAGGACATTAGTCCTTATTTAAATAGTGCTTAAAGGATTTGCTATAACTTACTTGATTGTTTTCATCGATAAAACAACCAGAAACATCTTCAAGTGAGTTAAGTAATTCAAGTCCTTTTTCTTTTCCTAAAGAAAAACAAACCGTGCTCAAAGCATCTCCTTGAATTGATTTTTTAGAAATAATCGTTACTGAACTTAAACCATTTTCATAACTATAACCCGTTTTTGGATTTAAAATATGATGATATCTTTTAGAATCAATTTTAAAAAATCTTTGATAAGTTCCACTTGTAACAACAGATAAATCATTGATTTTTAAACTAAACAATGAATCAGACGTTTGTTGTGGGTTGGTAACACCAATAATAAAAGGATTCTCTTGTTTTTTTCCAACGCATAAAATGTTACCTCCTAAATTAATAAGGGCACTTTTGACATTTTCTTTAAGTAAATAGTTTTTGATTTGATCGGCGATGTATCCTTTCGCAATTGCTCCTAAATCAATCATCGTTTCTGTATTTAGAAAACGTATTTTATGATTTTCTAAAATAATATTTTTATAAGAAACGCCGTGAAGATGTTGTTGAATCAATGGATCTTCAGGAAGTGTGTGCTTTTTAAAATCCCATAATGAAGAAATCGAACCAATGGTAATATCAAAGCTTCCTTTTGATAAATCACTATAATAAAGACCTTGTTTAATAACTTTATAGAGATCATTGGATAATTCCTGAGCTTCTAATTTGTTGGAAGAATGGTTTATTTTATAGAGTTCACTTTTTTTATTATTGGTAGAAAAGATACGCTCGTATTTCTTGCATAAATCAAAACAGTTATTTAAAATATTTTTAGAAGAAGAATCATAAAGGGTTATTTGGATAATTGTGTCTAGACAAAATTCTTTATTAGAAAGAGGAGCTGTATTTTTACAACCGCAAAGGATAAATGAAAAAATAAATAATGAAAGTATTGATTTTTTCATAGGCAACCTCCTTTTTTATATTATAGCATGGAGTAAGAAGATGAAAAATAAAACGTTAAGAAATGATTTGATTATTCTTGGCATTCTTGTTGTTTTGATAGGAGGTCTTTTTCTTTTTAAATCAAAACAACAAGGAGCAAAAATTGTCATAAAAAGAAATGATCAAATTGAAGGTTATTATTCTTTAGATGATGATCGAATCATTAATATTGATAATGAAAATATAATACAAATTAAAAATCATGAGGCTTTTATGATAAAAGCAACTTGTCCAGATCATTTATGTATTAAACAAGGGAAAATAAATAAAAAAGGGGCAACGATTGTTTGTTTACCGCATCATTTAGTTGTAGAAGTGATTGAAGGAAATGAAGGAAAAGAAGATGGAAAAGTCTATTAAAAAATTATGCTATTTGGCTTTATTTTGTGCAATAGCGATTGTTTTAAGTTATATAGAATCATTAATACCTCTTTATTTAGGTGTTCCAGGAGCTAAATTAGGGCTTGCAAATGTCGTTACTTTGACATTACTTCTTTGTTTTGGCTTAAAAGAGGCTTTTATTGTTATGCTTTTAAGAATATTGATTGTTTCTATGACTTTTACGAATTTTTATATGTTTTTATATAGTTTATCAGGAGGATTGATTTCTTTAATAATCATGTGTTTATTTTTAAAAACAAATTTATTTTCTAATATCATTATTTCCATTATGGGTGGTATTTTTCATAATGTAGGACAATTATTGATGGCAATGCTTTTTTTTAGTTCAACAGTATTTATGTATTATTTACCTTATCTAATGCTTTTTGGTATACTATCGGGTATTGTAATAGGCATTTTAGGTGAAATCATTTATTTAAAAATAGGAAATCAATTAAAGAAAAGAGGTTAGAAGTATGTTTATTGTTCAAAAAATAGAAACAATGCAACGATTAAAAGAAAACTATTTCCAATCTTAGTAGCAAAAATACAAGAAGAAAAGATGAAAGAATGGGTTAAATGTTATAAAAGTGATGTTTTGATTAATAGTTGTGTTTGTGAAAGGGGACTTAAAATAGGTGAGATTTAGTCAATATCTAGTAGCTAAAAATTTATAATTTGTTTTACTTAAGGATTTGATATGTAATTGAAATTGTCTTTTTTGTGATTACTTTTAAAATAGAAATCAAAGGAAGAAAAGAACTATGAAAGACTAATATCGCTATTTTGTAAATAAGGGAAATCACCAAATAAAAATAATATATTAAAACAAGAAGAATATCGCTTTAAAACATTTAATCAAAATACCGCACTTCAAATTATTCAACAAATCATAGAGGCTGCTAAAGCGTATGATAAACCTTTTGCATCAAGAATTGTTTATGGAGATAAAATCATTGCTGAATACAGTGAACTAGAAAATACGTCGTGGTTAAATCGAAAAGAAAAAGTTTGTTATGAAACGAAACATTCTTCGTATTATATCTTCTTAGATAATCGATTAGTCATGACACCAATGCGAACAAACTTTGGTGAATAAAATGGTGAGATGAGTTTTTTACATATGAATTATTATGAAAGACGTGCTAAAGGAGGCTATGGTCTTTTAATTGTAGAAAATGCTTATGTGAAATATCCAGAAGGAAGTAATGGAACAACACAATTACGTATAGATGCCGATAATTATATACCTCGTCTTTATAAACTATGTGAAACCATTCATCAATATGGTACGAAAATAGCTATTCAATTAAACCATGCAGGAGCAAGTGCCATGGAAAGTCGTATTGGAATACAACCTGTTTCTGCGAGTGCAACTCCTAATAAAGCAGGAGGAGCGATTCCTCGTGCTTTAACAGTAGAAGAAATTTATAGTATTGCAGATGATCATGCAACAGCTGCTAAAAGAGCACAAACCATTGGTTTTGATGCAATAGAAATTCATGCGGGACATTCTTATTTGATTTCTCAATTTTTATCACCCCTTACCTTTGTTTTTGTTATAACGAATTCTATTTCTTTTGAAAAATGAGTTTTCATTTTATGAAAAAATGTAACCGAATACAATAAAATAAATATAATAAGTAAAGAACAAATAGGAGGAATTCAAATGGGATTTAAAGAAGGTTTTTTTTGGGGTGGCGCAACAGCTGCTAACCAATATGAAGGTGGATATTTAAGCGGTGGTAAAGGTCTTGCTATTCAAGATGTCATCACTGGTGGAGATGGAAGAAATAATATTCCTAGACGTATGGCTTTAAAATTAGCGGATGGATCTACAAAATTTATTGACCGTAGAGGCACAGAAGTACCGGATGGAGCTGTACCTTATGTAGATGAAAATACATATTATCCTAGTCATGTGGCTACAGATTTTTATCATCATTATAAAGAAGATATTGCTTTGTTTGCGGAAATGGGATTTAAATCATTCCGTTTATCTATTAACTGGACAAGAATTTTCCCAAATGGTGATGAAAAAGAACCTAATGAAAAAGGTTTACAATTCTACGATGATATTTTTGATGAAATGTTAAAATATGGTATTGAACCACAAGTAACAATTGTACATTTTGATTTACCACTTCATCTTGCCACAGAATATGATGGTTGGTATAACAGAAAAACAATTGATTTCTATATGAATTATGTTGAAACGATTTTCAATCGTTACAAAAATAAGGTTAAATATTGGTTAACATTTAACGAAATTAACTTCTGTAAAGATTATACAAATTTAGGAATTACAGAAGCTTTATCTAGACCTGATAAAGTTGCACAAGCAGTTCATCATTTGCTTGTTGCTGCAGCAAAAACAGTTATTCGCGGACATGAAATCAATCCTGATTTTATGATTGGTATGATGATCAATTATTCAGAAATTTATCCAGAAGATTGTAATCCAGAAAATATGTGGAAACGTATTACAGAAAAAAGATTACGTACATTCTATACAGATGTTCAAAATAAAGGATTCTATCCGGAATGGAAACTTATTGAATATAAAAATGCTGGTATTGAATTAAAAATGGAAGAAGGAGATCTTGAAACATTAAAAGCAGGGACAGTGGATTATATAGGTTTCTCTTACTATTCAACAAGTGTTGCTACTGTAAACGTAGATGCTAAAAGAACAGCTTCAAACTTAGAAAGTGCTGTTAAAAACCCTTATTTAAAAGCAAATGATTGGGGATGGCAAATTGATCCAGTTGGTCTACGTATTGTTTTAAATGAATTATGGGATCGTTATCATAAACCACTATGGATCGTTGAAAATGGTTTAGGAGCTATTGATAATGTTGAAGAAGATGGTTCAATTCATGATCCTTATCGTATTGATTATATGAAACAGCATATCATTGAAATGAAAAAAGCAGTTGATGAAGATGGTGTTGATTTAATGGGATATATGCCTTGGGGATGTATTGATGTGGTTTCAGCAGGAACTGGTGAAATGAGAAAACGTTACGGATTTATCTATGTAGATATGGATGACGATGGAAATGGTGATTTGCACCGTGCACGTAAAGATTCTTTCTACTGGTATCAAAAAGTATGTCAGTCTAACGGAGAAGAATTATAAAAAAGAATTGCGAATGCAATTCTTTTTTTAATGGTTTTCTTTTATTAATTGGAAGAATGATTTCATTTCATGAGAAAGCCATTTGTTTTTATGGCAGAGAAGCTGACGATAGACATCAATTTGGTAATCAGGAATATTAATTTGAATGATTTTTTTATTTTTTAAATCATTTTCTAAAATATATTTTGGTAAAAAACTGATATATTGATCAAGTTTCAATAGTTCTAAAAGTAAATCTGTATTTTTAGATTGAATAAAAGGTTTGATTTCTAAATGGTCTTCATGAAGTTTTTCTTCGAGAAGACGACGATAACTGGCATCTTTTTCTGTTAAAATAATAGGATAAGCTAAGATATCTTGAATTGTTGGTTGTTTCATTTTGCAAATTGGATGATGACATGATGCTACAAAAGCAACTTCTTCTTTGAATTGATATATTTTTAGCCAATCTGTATCTAAAAGTTGTTTATCAACTAAGTAAGCAAAATCAATATCATTATTTTTAAGCATTTTTAAGAGTCCTTCAATTGTATCTGTTGTAATCGAAACAGATACATGAGGGTGGTATTGATGATATTTACAAATAAGCTGAGGAACTATGGAAGAACATAATGAATCAATAGTTCCAATTGTAAGATGACCATTAAGTTCCAATGAAGGATTAATGGCTTCTTTCGCACATGAAATATCATCAAGTATCTTCAAACAGTGCTGATAAAATGTTTTACCATGATTTGTAAGAGTTACCTTTTTACCTAAACGATCAAACAATTGCACACCCAGTTCTCTTTCAAGATTTTTGATATGAACGGTGATGGATCCTTGACAATAATCTAACTTTTTAGAAGCTTTTGAAAAACTGCCTTGTTGAACAATTGTTGTAAATGAAATAAGTTCTTGTATTTCCATAAAATTCTCCTATTAAAAAAATTAAACATATCCATTAAAATCATTTAATTTACTTGATAATACATTTATATTAAACTAGAGTTATCAATTAATCAAGGAGTAAAGGAGCGTTTATATGAAAAAGACAGAACAAAAATATCAAACGTATGTTCAAATATTAAAAGAAGAATTAATTCCTGCTATGGGATGTACAGAGCCGATTTCATTAGCGTATGGAGCAAGCCTTGCTAGAAAAGTGTTAAATCATTTACCTGCAAAAATTGTTGTAGAAGCAAGTGGGAGTATTATAAAAAATGTAAAGAGTGTCATTGTTCCTCATACACATCATTTAAAAGGAATTAAAGCAGCTGTTTGTGCTGGAATCATAGGGGGCAATGCTGATAAATATTTAGAAGTATTAAGTCAAATTGATGAAAAAACAAAGGAAGAAATAGACCAATATATAGAAAAAGTAGATTTTGAAGAACATTTTTTAGAGAGTTCAAAAGTATTTGATTATATAATAACGGTTTGGAATAAAAAAGAGTATGTAAAAGTGAGAGTAAGTGATTCTCATATGAATGTTGTTTGTATAGAAAAAAATGGAGAAATACTTCAAAAAGAGAAAAGCATTATAAAAGAGGAAAAAGCAGATCGCTCATTATTAGATATAGAAGATATTTATGATTTTATAGCGACTGTTGATTTGATCGATATTCAAGAAATTTTAGAAAGACAACTAGATTATAATTATGCGATAGCTTGTGAAGGTTTAAACGATAATTATGGAGCTAATATTGGAAAAGTTCTTTTAAAATCTTTTGGCAAAGATGTAAAAAATAAAGCGAAGGCTTATGCTGCAGCAGGGAGTGATGCAAGAATGAATGGTTGCGAATTGCCGGTTGTTATTAATTCGGGGAGTGGTAATCAAGGTATGACATGTTCTTTACCTATTTTTATCTATGCTCAAGAATTAAAGGTTTCAAAAGAAAAAATGTTTAGAGCATTAGCACTATCTAACCTTGTAGCAATTCATGAAAAAAGTGGTATTGGAACTTTATCAGCTTATTGTGGGGCAGTAAGTGCCGCTACTGGAGCTGGTGCGGGAATTGCTTACTTATACGATGAAGATTATCAAACTGTCATTCATACAATTGTTAATACACTTGCCAATGTTTCGGGGATAGTTTGTGATGGAGCCAAAGCTTCTTGTGCGGCAAAAATTGCTTCTAGTGTTGATGCGGCTATTTTAGGCTATCATATGTACAAAAATGGACAAGAATTTAAATCTGGAGACGGACTTGTGATGGAAGATGTTGAAGCAACGATTCAGAGTGTCGGACGATTAGGCAGAGAAGGAATGAAGGAAACGAATAAAGAAATTATTAAGATGATGATTCATGAATAATAGACAAATGGAGCATTGATTTATCAATACTCCATATTTTTATTTTGAAGTTAAATCTTTAATAACATCACTGGCAATAATGAGACCTACAGTTGAAGGAACAAAAGCGTTACTTCCAGGAATATCTCTTCTAATTGTACATTTACGTTTTGTACCAGGAGGGCATATACAATGTGTTCGGCAACTAATGGATAAATCATCTATTGGGCGAATTGGTTTTTCTTCAAAATAAACAACTTTTAATTTTTTAACATGTCTTTTTTTTTAGTTCTCTACGCATGACTTTTGCTAGAGGACATACTTTTGTTTTATAAATATCTGTGATTTTAAATTGAGTAGGATCAACTTTATTTCCAGCTCCCGTACTTGAAATAATGGGAATATTGTGTTCTTGGGCTTTTAAAACAAGCTCGATTTTCGCAGAAACTGTATCAACTGCATCAATAATATAATCATAATCTTCAAATGAAAAATCATTTGCATTTTCAGGTAAAAAGAAGCATTGATGTGTGTGAACGTTTACTTTTGGATTGATTTGTAACATTCTTTCTTTCATAACATCTGTTTTATATTTACCAACAGTATCGAAAGTAGCGATTATTTGACGATTTATATTGGTAAGGCAAATTTTATCATCATCAATTAAATCAAAAGAGCCAATGCCACTTCTTACAGGGGCTTCACAAACGTACCCGCCAACACCATCTAGACCAAAAATGGCTACATGGTTATTTTGAAGTTTATTCATGGCTTCTTTTCCATATAATAATTGTGTTCTTGAAAATTGGTTTAACATAGTTCTTCCTTAATTATAGTAAAATACTATGAAATATTGTAATCATTTATATGATGAAGTCAATATTTTTTGTTGACTTTAAAAAAATATTTTTGTAGAATAACACTCGGCTTTAAATTAAATATTTGGTATCTATTGGAAACGCACACTCCCTGAGTGATAACGAACAACACAATTCATTATCATAAGGAGGTTTTTTATGCCGAAAACAAAATTTCAAGAAATTATTTTTACAATTATGATGGTTTTCATGATGGTCTATTTTATGATTTGTTACAACATTGCTCTAAATGTTGGAAGTATGACAAATCAAGTGTTTTTAGATGCTTTTCATGAATTAGTGATTATGGGACCTATTGCCTTTATTTTAGATTTCTTTATTATTGGATACTTAGCTAAAAAGAAAGCATTTCAAATCGTTAACTTAGAAAAAGATAATCCTTTTCATTTAGTTATCGCAATTTCCATTGTTTCAATTATTTTAATGTGTCCTTGTATGTCACTTGTAGCAACGCTTTTATTTAAAAATGCAGGAAGTCAAATCATTGCGATTTGGTTACAAACAACAGTAATGAATTTCCCAATGGCATTTTTCTTACAATTATGTTTTGCTGGGCCAATCGTTAGATTTGTCTTTGGAAAAATTTTTAATGAAAATAGAGCTTAGTCTCTATTTTTTTATTTTACAAAGAAAAAGAGTTTCGCTAAAATAAAAGAAGATAAGGGGGATTTTAAATTGAAACTAACAATGCTTGGAACAGGGAATGCACTGGTTACAAAGTGCTATAATACGTGCTTTATCATTGAAAATGAAAATGATTATTTTATGGTGGATGCCGGTGGGGGAAATACGGTATTAAATCAACTTGAAAAAGCAAAAATCAATTGGAAAGAGATAAAACATATTTTTGTAACGCATAAGCATATTGATCATTTGCTTGGTATGATTTGGATGATTCGTCTTATTTGTCAAAATATGGCAGCAGATAAATATGAAGGAGAAGCATACATTTATGGCCATCAAGAAGTGATTGAGATGTTAGAAACGATAGCTCGAATGCTTTTACAAAGTAAACAAACAAAATTTATCAATGATCGTTTGCATCTTGTTGTTGTACATGATGGTGAAGTAAAAGAAATCATTGGTAAGAAAGTTACTTTTTTTGATATTCAATCAACAAAAGCTAAACAATTTGGTTTTATGATGGAATTGGATCAAGATAGAAAATTAACATGTTGTGGGGATGAACCTTATAATGAAGAAAATGAAAAATATGCTTTAAAGAGTGATTATTTATTACATGAAGCTTTTTGCTTGTATGATCAAGTAGATATTTTTCATCCTTATGAAAAACATCATTCAACAGTTAAAGATGCGTGTCAACTTGCTCAAAAATTAGCTGTTAAAAATATTATTCTTTATCATAGTGAAGATCAAAATATTAAAAATCGTAAGGAACTTTATACAAAAGAAGGGAAAGATTATTTTGATGGAAATATTTATGTTCCAAATGATTTAGAAGTAATTGAATTATAGAAAGGAGATTTATATGCTTATTGTTAATCAAATAGAAAACACCCATTTTTCAAAAACAGAAAGAGAAATTGTTGATTATATTATTGATCAAGGGATGAATATTGAAAAAATGTCAGCTAATGAAATTGCTAGAAATACCTTTACAAGTGCACCTTTATTGGTAAGAATTGCTAAGAAATTAGGGTATAGTGGTTTTAATGAGTTTAAGAGTGCGTATTTAAAAGAACTTGCGTATATGTTAGAAGAAACCGACGTAGATGCTTCTATTCCGTTTTTGTTGAGTGATGATTTGATGACAATTAGTAAAAACATTGCGTTATTAGAAAAAGAAACTATTCAAGATACAGAACAATTGAATCATCACGATGAATTACAACATGCAATCTCATTACTAGAAAAAACTAAGAAAATAGATGTCTATGGTGTTTTAGATAATATTTTACTCGCAAAACATTTTCAAACATTGATGATGGATATTGGTAAAGATGTTCAAGTTATTGATCAGGTAACAGGACAAAAAAGAAGTGCGTGCTTAGCTGATGAAACTCATTGTGCCATTATCATTTCTTATTCCGGTCAAACTGAAGAAATGTTGGAAGTGGCAGAAATTTATCATAAAAGACAAATACCTTTTATTTCTATTACCTGTATGGCAGAAAATTCTCTTTCTAGATTGGCAGACGCACATCTTTACCTTTCTTCAAGAGAAATGTTACATATTAAAATAGGGGACTTTGCTTCAACAACTTCATTAAAATATCTTTTTGATGTTTTATATGCAGGAATTTTTTCTAAAAATTACAAAAAGAACTTAGAAACAAAAATTGTGGTGGCTTCGTATGTGGATGATCGTCAAAGTGAAGATGAATATATAAATGAAAAATAGGTCGAGCGACCTATTTTTTTAATGCTTTATTTTTTAAATCATTTACGTATTCCATTTGATGTTCTGCGTTTTCACGAAGTTCTTTTTCCATTTTTTCAACAGTAGAATGTTTAACAGCTTGAATTTCATCTTCTTTTCCATAAATCGCTTCATAAGCTTCTTTAGCGTTATGTTGTAAGGCATGACGCATTTGATGTAATTCTTCTAATTTCTTTTCGTGTTCTTTGATTTCGTTATCAACAGATTTATACATTTCTTCAATTGTTAATTGCTTTTTAGTGTCATCATCGTGTTGAATGTCTTGACCGTCCTTAAAATATTTTCTTAAAGATTCTTTTGCTTGTTCATTAATTTCATTGATACTCATATTTTATTCCCTCTTTCTTACTACACCCGTATATTAGAATAAAAAATAAAAGAGATAAAGCTTTTACAACACACTTTGAATTCCATTAACAAAACTAAAAAAATGTAAGTGCTTTAAATGTTAATGATATTAACATTGACATCGAAGTTAGTCTATGCTAATTTCTTTTTAGGAGATGATTATGAATGAAGAAAAAATAAAATGTTTATTATTAATAAATGAAAATAAAAAAATAACTGTAACAGCGTTAGCTAAAAAAATGAATGTTTCAAAAGCAACAATGTCACGTATGGTTTCTTCTTTTTACGAGGAAGGGTATACCCTTGAACAAGGTAAATGTTTGCTTTCTAAAAAAGGAAAGAATTATATTGAAGAAACAAAAAGAAAAATAAAAAATTTAACTTATTGGTTACAAAAAACAAGTCGTTTAAATGAAGAAGAAGCACACCAAGAAGCCATCAAACTTTTTACAACACTCAATAAAGAAACAATTGAACGTATATGTAGTCGTATTCATTTTAATCAAGTTTTTGATCAACTTGGGGATCTTGTAGAATTTTCAGGACATTATTTAGAACATCATCTAGAACCAGGTAAATATATTTTTTCTTTTACTTTATTTCATTATAAAGATGCAAATGTTCATTCGATGGCTAACTCGGGTTTTATACATCCAGCTTATCTTTTAATTGAACAACATCAAGGTTTTTTGGTCTTTCAACCTATAGAAATGAAAAAAGAATTATTAAAAGAAAGAATTACGATTTCTTCAAAACTTAAATCAATGAAATATCTTTTGAATGGTAGGGAATATGAATGTTTTGAAAAGAATGATTGTTTCTATATTCCTATCACGGATTTGAAATTCTTTTATACAGAAGAAGAAAGATTGATGCAAACATCGCTTACGGTTAAATTAAAAGTTGATTTGTTAAAAGGACATATGCCAGAAAATCTTGCACTGTTAAAAATATTGTTTCATTAATGAAACAGTAAAAAACGTTATAAAATATTAAAGAAACAGCATTTTGTTTCATTGATGAAACAAATCAAATGCTTGTTTTTTTATTATAGAAAGATATGATGATTATAGTTAGATATAGCTAACTATAGGAGGAAACATGAAAATATTATTGATTATATTTGGAATTATATCATTTGTATTAGGGGCTATTGGTATTATTTTACCAATACTACCAACAACACCGTTTTTACTTTTAAGTGCCTTTTTGTTTTCAAAAAGTTCAGATAGATTTCATCAGTATTTAATTCAAACAAAATTGTATCAAAAATATATCAATGAAATGGTTATTGAAAGAAAAACAACACGTAAAAAAAGAAATCAATCCTTGTTTACAGTAACACTTGTTTTTTTTATTGCGATACTCATTACACCAGTAAGAATTGGGAAAATATGTTTATTAATTATGATGAGTATTCATCATTTTATCATGTTAAAGAAAGTGGAAATTGTCAATGAATAAAATCGATCAAAAAAGAGAAAATGAAAAAAGAATATTAAAAGTGATGGTTGATATTTATCAAAGAAAACATCCTCAAGAAAGTAAGATGTGTGAAGATCTTTATAAGTACGCTTGTTTGCGTATTGATAAATGTCCGTTTATGGAAACTAAAACTTTTTGTAGTGGGTGCAAGGTTCATTGTTATCAAAAAGAATATCGAGGTCAGGTAAAAGCAGTCATGCGTTTTTCTGGAAAGTACATGCTTTTTTATCATCCAATTCTAACCATCAAGCATGGCTGGCTTTCACTTAAAGAAAGGAAAAGAAAAGATGTTTAATAAAAGATTATTGAAAACTTTTAAAACGGAGATGAAAAATGTCTATAGATTAGTAGGCGTTCAATGGCTGATTTTAATATGTCATATTTTACTTACATTTTTACATAGTTATGTTTTATCTTGCCTTTATTTAAAAAAATCATTTTCACTTACTTTTTATTTATTAAGTGTGGCTTGTTTATTTGCTTTAAAATGCTTTTTACAAACAATACAAAATAAACAAGCGCTATCTTTAAGTGAAATGATTAAAACAAAATTAAGAAAAAGTGTTTTTGATAAAATATATCATCAAAAACAGACAACTGTTTTTAAAGAATCAACGCTTACTCAACTTACAAGTGAGGGAATTGATCAGTTAGAAATCTATTTTTCTAAATATATGCCTCAGTTTTTTTATGCTATGTTGGCACCTCTTACTTTATTTGTTATTGTTGGTTTTATGTCTTTAAAAGTAGCTTTTATTTTACTTTTATGTGTCCCACTTATTCCTGTTTCTATTGTTGTTGTACAAAAGATAGCTAAAAGATTGTTAGTAAGGTATTGGAATAGTTATACAGGATTGGCAGATTCTTTTTTAGAAAATCTACAAGGACTCACTACTTTGAAATATTATCAAAGTGATTTGAATTATCAAGATAAAATGGACAAAGAAGCAGAAGATTTTAGAAAGAAAACCATGCGCGTTTTAATTATGCAACTTAATTCGATTAGTGTGATGGATTTAGTGGCTTATGGTGGCTTTGGTTTAGGTGTTATTTTGGGTTTACAAGAATATTTAAATCAACATATTACTTTTATGATGTTTATTTTTATTGTAATGATTTCTATTGAATTCTTCTTACCTTTAAGAATGCTTGGGAGTTATTTCCATATTGGACAAAATGGAAATGCGGCAGCAGATAAAATTTTTAAACTGTTGGATAGTCCTAATGATATTCAAGAAAGCTATCAAAAATCAATTTCAACCTTAAGTTTTGAAGAGGTCACTTTTGGTTATGATGAAAAAACAATTTTAAAAGATATTTCGTTTTCTTTATCAAAAGGAACATTTTTAACGATTGTAGGAAAGTCGGGTTCAGGAAAAAGTACGATTGCGTCACTTCTAATGAATTTATATCCGATTCAAAAAGGTCAAATTCTTTATAATCGAGAAACGATTCCATTAACGATGACACTTTATCAAAAAATGACCTTGATTAAGGATGAAACATATATTTTAAAAGGAACAGTCTATAATCATCTTGCAATGTCAGGGTGTCTTGATCAAGAAAAAATGATTAATGTTTTAAAAGAAGTTAGACTTTTTGAAGTTTTTGAAAATCAAGGAGGTTTGAATTTTCAACTCAATGAAGGAGCTAAAAATTTATCAGGAGGTCAAAGACAAAGATTAGCGTTAGCTAGAGGACTATTATATGAAAGCGATGTTTATATTTTTGATGAAGCAACAAATAATGTTGATCGTGAAAGTGAAGAAATTATATTAAAAATCATGGAGCGTTTAGCGAAGAATAAAATCGTTATTTTTATTACACATCGTATGGCTCATTGTAAAAAAAGTCAACTTACATTTGTTTTAAAAGAAGGAAGATTGATTCAACAAGGAAGCTATGATGAATTATTTAATCAAGATAATTTATTTAAAGAACTTGTAGAAAATCAAAGGAACTTAGAAAGGATTATTGAAAATGAAAAATAAAATAAAATTAATTGTTTCTTTATTAAAATTAGTGCGTCCTTTTTTAACATTTATGTTACTGGCTATTATTCTAGGTGTGTTAGGACATCTAACGGCAACTTTTATTACCATTTTTATTATCCTTGCTTTTTGTAAAGTGATTACTTTTTCACTAGCCGTTAAATTGATTATTATTTGTGCTTTTTCAAGAGGAATTCTTAGATATATTGAACAAGCATGCAACCACTATATTGCCTTTAAAGTATTGGCTCACATTCGTCATTTAGTCTTTGAAAAACTGAGAGAATTGGCTCCTGCTAAATTAGAAAATGAAGACAAAGGAAATATCATTGCGATGTTGACAAGTGATGTTGAACTCTTAGAAGTTTTCTTCGCTCATACCATTTCACCAGTGATGATTGCCTTTATTTATAGTATTGTCATGATTTGTTTTATCGGTCATTATCATCTTAGTTTTGGAATTTTTTCTTTTATTTGTTATAGCATCATGGGAATTTTGATTCCCTATACAACGTATAAATTGAGTCAAAAGGATGGAAGTAATTATCGTCTTTTATTTGCTAATTATAATACTTTTGTTTTGGAAACAGTCTTAGGAAAAAGAGAAATTATACAATTTAGTCAACAAGAAACACGCTTTGAACAAATGAAAAAACATCAAAATGATTTAACACAAACACATCAAAAATTAATTGATCATCAAAGTTTTCAACAAATACTTTCTGATGGACTTATTATTTTATCTATCGTTGTTTCTATTTTATTGATTAAAAATAATGTTTCTAAAGAATTGTTGATTCCAATGATGGCTCTATCATCTTCTTTTGGACCAACGATTGCCCTAGCAAACCTGGCAAATAATTTAAATCAAGTATTTCCTTGTGCTAGACGTATTTTAGATTTATTAGAGGAAAAACCATTACTTAAAGAAATTACAGACAAAAATACAACTTTAAATTTACCAATCGAAGTAAAGAATCTTTCATTTCATTATCCAAATACTTCTACGGAAGTTTTACATAAAATCAATTATACATTTGAATTTGGTAAAACCTATGGATTACTTGGAAAAAGTGGATGTGGAAAATCAACATTATTAAAATTATTAATGCATATTTATCAAGGTGAGGGAGATATTTTATTTAATAATGAATCGATTGAAGAAATCAACAGTCAAACTCTAAAAGAAAATATAAGCTATGTTGATCAAGAAACATTTTTATTTAAAGATACTTTATATCATAATATCACCTTGTTAAATCCAAATTATCAACAAGAAGAGGTTATTAAAGCGTGTAAACAAGCACAGATTCATGGTTTTATTATGTCTTTACCACAAGGCTATCAAACTATTTATGATGAAAATATTTCAGGAGGACAGAAACAAAAAATTGGGTTAGCACGTGCTTTTTTAAGAAAAACACCAATTCTTTTATTAGATGAACCGACAAGTCGTATTGATAGTTTAAATGAAGCCGCATTATTAGAAAGTTTAAAACAAATTAAAGATGAAAAGCTTATTATTATTGTAAGCCATCGAAAATCTTCTCTTGCTTTATGTGATGAAATTATTGAAATAGAGCAAGGAATGATAAAAAAATAGAAACGAAATAAAAAATTATTTATTTTTTTAGAAAATATCGTATAATGTAAAAAAGAATGGAGGATTTTAAGATGAAAGAATTTTTTAAAAGTAAAGAATTATGGACATTTGTAGGAGGAGCAGTTACTGCTGTTGTTACTTCAAAGTTCGCTAAAAGCAATAAAGCAAGAGAATTAGCTGTTAAAGGATTAGCTAGTGGAATGCAAGTAAAAGATAACGTAGAAGCAACTGTTACTTCTATTAAAGAAGATGCTCAAGATGTCTATGCTGAAGCAGTAGAAAAAAGTAAGGCACAATAATGATGAGTAATTTTAAAATAGTTCATGAAATCGATGGAAGATTACGTGTTCGTTTTGGACAATATGCTTTTACAAATGAACAAGCAACTATTTTAAAAAGCGATTTTTTAAAACTTGAATATGTAAGATATGTAGAAGCACATTATAAAAATGGAAGTCTTCTATTGGTTTACGATGAAAATTATAAAAATGAAGTATTTGGTTATTTAAAAAGTTATGATTTAAGTACTTTACAAAATAGAGAAATTCCTGAAAATTGTTCTCAAAATTTACAAGTACTTGATCAAAGCTTTAAACATGAATTAATTAAAATTTTTGCTAAGAGATATGCTGTTAAGCTCTTTTTACCAAATGTTGTTGGTAAAGGAATTGCCATCTATAAAGCACTTGCTTATTTTAAAGCGGGGATTGCTTCACTTGGAAATAAACGTATTGATGTTCCAGTTTTAGATGCAACAAGTATAGGGGTATCTTTATTACGCAAAGAATTTAATACAGCAAGCAATATTATGTTGATGCTTAAAATTTCTGAATTATTAGAAGATTACACACGTCAAAAAGTCACTTTACAATTAGGTGATAGCTTGATGAATAAATTTGATAAAGTTTGGATTTATAAAGATGGACAAGAACAAGAAATTGCGATGTCTGATTTAAAACAAGGACAAACTGTTATTGTTCAAACAGGAAGCATGGTTCCTATTGATGGGGAAATCATTGATGGTGAAGCCATGGTTAATGAATCAAGTTTTACAGGTGAACCATTAAGCAAACGTGTGACATTAAATGATACGGTTTATGCAGGAACGTTAATTGAAGAAGGAAAGATTTTTGTTAAAGTTAGAAACTTACAAGATGAAAGTCGTATTGCTAAAATTATTGATATGATTGATACTAATGAATCATTAAAAGCATCCATTCAATCAAAAGCAGAGCATATGGCTGATGCCATTGTTCCATATAGTTTCTTAGGATTCTTTGGTGTTTGGGCATTTACAAGAAATCTCACAAGAGCTACTGCTCTTTTATTGGTGGATTATTCTTGTGCGATTCGTTTATCAACATCAATTTCAGTGATTTCAGCAATGCAAGAAGCCTCAATGCATAATGTTTTAGTTAAAGGTGGAAAACATTTAGAAAGCATGAAGGATGCAAATGTGATTGTTTTTGATAAAACAGGAACTTTAACACATGCCAAACCTGTTGTACTAGATGTCGTTCCTTTACAAGATTATACAAGAGAAGAAGTTTTAAAAATTGCGGCTTGTCTAGAAGAACATTTCCCACATAGTGTGGCTAATGCAATCGTTCATCAAGCAGAAATTGAAAATTTAAAACATCGTGAAGAACATGCAGAAGTGAAATATGTGATTGCTCATGGTATTTCTACAAGCTTAAAGGGTGAAGATGTTATTATTGGAAGCAGTCATTTTGTCTTTGAAGATGAAGGTGTAGAAATGACACAAGAAATTAAATCTTTAATTTCTTCACTTGAAAGTAAAGGTTCAAGTTCGCTTATTTATCTTGCAATCTCTAAAAAGTTAGCGGGTATTATTAGTATTTATGATCCTTTAAAACCAGAAGCAAAAGAAGTTATTCAAGAACTTCGTGATATTGGTTTTGATAAAGTTATTATGCTTACCGGAGATAGTCCTAGTTGTGCAAAAACAATTGCGAAACAATTAAATTTAGATGATTTTAGAGCTGGTATTTTACCAGAAGAGAAAGCAAGCTATATTGAAAGTCTAAAAAAAGAAGGAAATACTGTTGTTATGGTAGGTGATGGTATTAATGATACACCAGCCTTATCCATGGCAGATGTTTCTATTTCACTTCAAGATAGCTCTGATATTGCTCGAGAACTTGCAGATATTACACTAGTATCAAATTCATTAAATGATATCGTTGCTTTAAGAATGATTTCAGAAGGTTTATTTAAACGTATCCATAGCCAATATCGTTTGATTGTTGGTTTAAATACATCCTTTATCGTCTTAGGAGCATTAGGTCTACTTACACCACAAATGCTGGCAATGCTTCATAATGGAAGTACATTCTTAATTGCTTCAGGATCAACACGTTCATTATTACATTAGAAACAGAATTTTTCTGTTTCTTTTTTCTTTTTTTGAAAGTTAATTGAAGTTAAGAAAGTGCTTTATTATACTGAATAAAAAAGAGGAGATAGAATATGGCAATAAAAGTAATAATTATGGATATTGATGGGACTTTAGTTAATGATGAAAAAGTCATTACACCACTTACTAAAGAGACCCTTTTAAAAGCACAAGAAAAAGGAGTACGTTTGATTTTAGCTTCGGGAAGACCAACAAGTGGATTATTGAAACTTGCTGAAGAATTGGATATGAGAAATCACCATGGTTTATTTGTATGCTTCAATGGTTCAAAAGTGGTTGATTGCCAAAGTCATGAAACACTTTATAACCATGCGATTTCTGTAGAAGATAGTAAAGCAATCTTAGAACATCTAAAGAATTTTAAAGCAAGACCAATGTTTGATAAAGATGAATACATGTATGTCAATGATGTTTTTGATAATACAATTACTTATAAAGGAAAACCATTTAATGTTATGCAATATGAATCAAGAGGAAATAACTACATCTTATGTGAAAAAAGAGATTTAGCGGCTTTTGTTGATTTTGAAATCAATAAAATTCTTACATTTGGTGATCCAGATTATTTACAAGCGCATTATAAGGAAATGATGGAACCATTCAAAGATCGTTTAAATTGTATGTTTACATCTGATTTCTATTTTGAATTTACTGCAAAAGGTGTTGATAAAGCCAAAGCTTTAGATACTGTTTTAATTCCTATGGGTTATAAAAAAGAAGAAATGATGGCTTTTGGGGATGCTCAAAATGATAAATCAATGGTGGAATATGTTGGTTTAGGTGTAGCGATGGGAAATGCTTCTGATGAGTTAAAGGCAGTGGCTAATGAAATTACAGATACAAATAATAATGATGGTATTGCTAAAGCTATTATGAAACATATTGAGTTATAAAAACGGAGAAATCCGTTTTTTTTCTTTGAGATACTTGAAAAAAGAGAAAAGTGATAGTATTCTATATGTGGTTAGGTTAGGCTAACTATGGGAGGAGTAGTATGTTTTTATCAATCAAGGATCTAAAAAAAAGCTTTGGTGAAGATGAATATAAAACAGAAGTTTTAAAAGGTATTGATTTTGAAATTGAAAAAGGTGAAATTTGTGTTTTACTTGGTCCTTCAGGTTCTGGAAAATCAACACTTCTAAATATTATTGGAGGAATCGATCAACCAGATAGTGGCACGATTATGATTCAAGGGAAAACAATTTCAACATTAAAAGAAAAGGATCTAACAAATTATCGTCGTAAGCATTTGGGATATGTTTTTCAAATGTATAATTTGATTTCACATTTAAATGTTGAACAAAATATTGATGTAGGAAAATATTTAAGTAAAAATCCATTAGATAAAGAAGAACTCTTACAAACACTAGGGTTAAAAGAACATCGTTATAAACAACCAAATCAATTATCTGGTGGACAACAACAAAGAACATCAATAGGACGTGCAATCATCAAAAATCCAGATTTATTACTTTGTGATGAACCAACAGGAGCTTTAGATTATCATACATCAAAAGATATTTTACAATTGATTGAAGATGTTAATAAAAAATATGGTAACACAATTATTATTGTAACGCATAATGATGCGATTAAAGACATGGCTGATCGTGTGATTTATTTGCATGATGGACGTATTCGTGAAAATATTAAAAACACACATAAAATTCCAGCAAAGGATTTGAATTGGTAAAATGAAGAATCCATTATTTAAAAGATTACCATATATTTTAAAAGATGAAATTGCGAAATATTTAATTATATTTTTATTTATGGCAGGGTCTATTGGCCTTATTTCAGGGTTTTTAGTTGCTGATGGCTCAATGATCAAAGCTTATAATGACAGTTTTGATAAATACAATATTGAAGATGGACATTTTCGTTTAAATGATTCTCTATCAAAAGAAAATAAAAAGGCTTTAGAAAAAGAAGGTGTCACAATTTATGATCTTAATTACATTGAAGAAGAAGTAGAATCTACAAGTACAATTCGTCTCTTTAAACCAAGAAACAAAGTCAATCAAGTATGTATTATGGAAGGAAAACTTCCTCAAAGTAAAAATGAAATAGCGATTGATCGTATGTATGCCGATAATAATAATTACCAAGTAGGCCAAACCATCAAAGTAGGTAAAAAGAAGTTAAAAATTACGGGACTCGTCGCTTTATCGGATTATAGTGCTCTTTTTTCAAAAAATAGTGATCTAATGTTTGATTCTGTTAAATTTGGTGTGGGCATTATTTCTAAAGAGGAATTTAAAAGTTTTAAAGACGCTAAAATCTATTATAACTATGCTTGGACATATAATGAAGTTGTTGATAATGAAGTTAATGCCAGTAATGATTTTTTAAATGTACTTGTTAGAAATGTTTCAGGTATTGACGATTATATTCCTCAATATGCTAACCAAGCTATTCACTTTACAGGTGATGATATGGGTGGTGATGAGGCAATGATGACGGTTTTACTTTATATCATTATTGGAATTCTTGCCTTTGTCTTTGCAATCACTACTAAAAATACTATTGAAAGTGAAGCACCAATGATTGGAACACTTCGCGCTATGGGATATACAAAAAAAGAAATGTTGATTCAATATATGACATTACCTATTCTTGTTTCCTTAGTTGCTTGTATTGTAGGAAATATTTTAGGATATACATATTTTAAAGATGTCATGGCAGGTATGTATTATGGAAGCTATAGCTTACCAACTTATGTAACGATTTGGTCTGGGGATGCTTTCATTAAAACGACGATCATTCCATTTATTATGATGGTTTTAATTAATTATGGTATTTTAATGAAATCATTAAAATTATCACCTCTTAAATTTATGAAAAGAGATATTAAAAAAGTTAAAAAGAATAAAAAAACATTGGTTTTGCATTGTTTGGGCTTCTTTTCTCAATTTAGATTAAGTGTTATTTTAAATAATTTATCAGGCTATATTACATTATTTGTGGGTGTTTTATTCGCAATTATTTTATTAATGTTTGGAATGGATATGCATCCTGTTCTCGATCATTATCAAGATATTGTTGTTAATAATATGACTGCTAAATATCAATATATTTTAAATACACCAGAATCAGTTGATACCACAGCTATTGAACAAGTTTTTCAAACGATTCCTCAAGAATTTAGAGATAGTTTCTTAAGTTTGATTGATGATCAATATGATGAAATGTATGATAACTATAAAACTAAAACCAAAGGGGCAGAAGCTTTTTCGCTTTACTCATTAAAAACACTTCCAGAAAGTACAATAGAAGAAGATATTAGCCTCTATGGTTTACAAAATAATAGTCAATATATTCATATAAAATCATTACCAAAAAAAGGTGTTTATATTTCAAAAGATGTTGCTGATAAATATAATTTAAAAAAAGGAGATCGTATTTCTTTAAAAGAAAGCTATAAAGATTTACGTTATACTTTTGAAATTAAAGGTATTTATGATGCACCTGGTAGTATGGCACTTTATATGTCAAAGTCATATTTTAATGAAGTTTTCAACTGTCAAGATGGATACTTCAATGGTTATTTCTCTAATAAAAAAATAACAGATTTAAAAGATGACTATATCGCATCAACCATTACTCAAGATGATTTAACAAAAGTATCAAGACAATTAAATGTTTCAATGGGGGAAATGTTTTATCTGGTTGAAGGTTTTGCGATTGTCATGTTTATAATGCTTATTTATCTTCTTACAAAGATGATTATTGAAAATAATAAAGTATCGATTTCCATGGTTAAAATTCTTGGATATACATCAAAAGAAATACAAAAAATGTATGTTCATGCCACAACGATTGTTATTTTGATTTCAACGTTACTTTCTTTTGGAATCACAACATGGATCTTATCTTATGCTTTCAAAATTGTTTTTGAAGAATATGCGGGATGGCTTCCTTTCTATGTGGAAGGTAGTGTTTATATCAAGATGTTTATTATGACAATTATTTCTTATTTGTTTGTCATGATGATTCAAATGAGAAAAATCAAGAAAATCCCAATGGATGAAGCGTTGAAGAATGTTGAATAGAATTTAGGTAAAGAAGGTTGTATCTTTCATAGATGCAATCTTTTTCTATCTGTTGATGATATGGTATAATGCATTTGAAATTTAAAAATGAGGTGATGAAAATGGGTAAAGGGATAAAGTACCTTATTGTGGCCATAGCGGTTATTCTTTCAGTTATTACAGTAGGTTATCCTTTGATTTCGATTGTTTTATTGCTTGATTTAATATTATTTGTTTTATTGAAAAGAAAATAAAAAATGAGGAGAATATATGAAAAGAAATATTGGAAAGTATGTTTTATGGATTACTTTATTTTTAATAGCGGTCGTTGTATTTTGTCTTGCGATAATTTGGCTTTCACTTGCAATTATGTAAATAATAAGAAAGAAAATCTTATGTTTTTATTCGGTATAAGCTAGGGAGAAAAGTAATGAAAAATTTGGTTATAAAAATATGTGCATTCATGATTTTGATAACACTTTTTTAAGCTTTTATCAATAATATATATCATTAGATATCTTTTAGTAGCATAATGTATTCATGAAGTGCAAATCGAATAATAGTGTGATCTATTCCTACAAATATCATGTTGTATTCTGTCCAAAATATCGACGTCCCGTTCTTGTAGACGGTGTGGTTGATGCCTTTTCAAATGACAATGTCATGGGTGTTGATCTTGGAATCAAATGTCCTGCTGTAAGCTATTGTCCAGATGGAAGTGTCAAGTTTTATGGAAATGGGAGAAAAAACAAATATATAAGAAGACACTACAATAATCTTAGAAAAAGATTTCAAAAAGCTAAGAAGCCAAAGGCAGTTGTTAAGATCAACAACAAAGAACAACGTATCATGAAAGATATAGATCATAAGCTAAGTCGTGAAATCGTAAATACGGCAAAAGCTCATGACGTATCAGTAATCAAATTAGAGCGACTTCAAAACATACGCTTTGCGACAAGAACAAGTCGAAAAAACAATCATAGCCTGCATACATGGTCGTTCTATAGACTTGCTACATTTATAGAATACAAAGCAAAACTTGCAGGTATAGAAGTTGAGTATGTAGATCCAGCGTATACAAGTCAGATCTGTCCAATATGTGGAAGTGTTCATCATGCAAATGACAGAAATTATACGTGCAGATGCGGATTTCATACACATAGGGATCTGCTAGGAGCAATAAATATATGCAACTCAACTGAGTATATTGGTAATAGATATACTGCCTAGAGAACTATAGGTTCTGCTCTAGGAGGGGTAATGGAATACCCTATCTTGCACTGCGACCTATCAGAAATGAACTGGTCAGCCAACAATTTTGGCAGGTAGCAAGAATCCCCTGTCTTTAGACATGGGGAGTGTCAAAGGATGTCATCAACAAAATAAATTATATTCATTTGAAACAAAGAAAATAGATGATCAAGTTATTTTGATTTAAAAAAACACTTCAAAAAAACCAATTGATCTATCATTAAAAAATCAAAAAATAAAATGTTTACCGGTAAATAAAGAAACTGCTTTTATCTTTAAAAAAGAGGAATTTAAAGATACTTATTATGACGAAATAGAAGTAAAAGAAAATACCCAATATCAAGAGTATAATAAGTTTGATATCGATCGTATAACTGATATTTCTTTACAACAATTAAATGAATGCATTAAGAAAACAAAAAATGATAAAAAGAAATGTTATGGGGAAGTTATTGTTTTCTTTTACCAAAATAAATCTCTTGTAGATATTCAAAACATATTTTTTATTTTAAAGGGAAAAGAAAAAGTAATCACTTTTGAAAGTTCAAAAATATGGGATGATACAAAGATAATAGAAAATATATATGTAAAAAATTAGTTTGAAATCAGAGGCTTTTATGGAAATATGTAATGGTGTTGATTATTTAGATCAAGTAAAAGAATTAATTATAGAATATACAAAACGTTTAGGACGGGATTTATCTTTTCAAAATATTGATGAGGAATTAGAAAATCTAGCAAAAAAATATACAGCTCCTGAAGGAGAACTTTTAGTAGCTGTAGAAAAGAAAAAGGTGATAGGAATGGTTGCTTATCATCGCCATTCAAAGAGTCGTTGTGAAATGAAACGTTTGTATGTAAAACTAGAATATAGAGAAAATAAATTAGGTAAAAAGCTTGTTTTAGAAATTATAGACCATGCTAAAAAAGCGGGATATAAGGAAATGGTGTTGGATACGATTATTCCTTTACAATCAGCAATTTATCTTTATAAAAAGGTAGGATTTGTTGAATGTGAGGCGTATTATCATAATCCAATGGATGATGTATTGTATTTTAAAAAGATACTTTAAGTTATTAGAAAACTAATAGCTTTTTTTATGATAAATTATTTATAGGAAAGAAAAATATGGATATAAATAATAAGGAATACTCTATTTTTAATGATTTATCTCCCAAAATGTTTACTTTTCTCCCAAAATACATATATAATTGGGAGAAAGAATATTAAACTTGGGAAAAAAGGAGCAGATAATATGCGGAAGTTTGATTATAATTTTTTAAAAAATCGTACATGGGATAACGAAATTTTATCATATGTTGCTAAAATTCATGAGTATAAAGGGAAACAAGAATTTTATATTCGTTCAAAACCTGTAGAATTAGAAAGATTGATTGAAATTGCAAAAGTTCAAAGTACAGAAGCATCAAACCGTATTGAAGGAATTATCACAACGCGATCACGTCTTCAACAATTAATGAAGGATAAAACAACTCCTAAAAATAGAGATGAAAAAGAAATTTTAGGATATCGAAATGTATTAAATCTCATTCATACAAATTACGAATATATTCCTTTTCAATCAAATTATATACTTCAGCTTCATAGAGATTTATTGAAATATACAGAACATTCCTACGGGGGGAAATATAAAACAACACCTAATGAAATTGATGCAGTATTACCTAATGGTGAGAAAATTATGCTTTTTAAACCTTTAGATCCATATGAAACTCCTGAAGCAATAGAAAGTATATGTCATAGTTATCAAATAGCTCTAGAGGAAGAATTTGTTGATCCGCTTATTTTGATACCATGTGTTATTTTAGATTTTTTATGTGTTCATCCTTTTAGTGATGGAAATGGGCGTATGAGTCGATTATTAACATTATTACTTTTGTATAAAAATGATTATGTTATTGGAAAATACATAAGTATTGAAAAGGAAATTGCAGATACGAAGGAATCATGTTATCAAGCATTGTCTTTATCGGATGATAGGTGGCGTATTGCTGAAAATGATCCTAAGCCATTTATTAAATATATGTTGGGTATTATTCTCAAATGTTATCGCGAATTCGAAAAACGTCTTACGATAAGTGAAAAAAGTGGAGCTAAAAGCACAGCGTATGATATTGTTAAAAATTTTGCTTTAGATACAATAGGTACATTTACAAAAAGAGATGTGATGGAATCATGTCCAAGTTTAGGAAGTTCTTCTGTTGAATTAGCATTAAAGAAATTAGTAGAAGATAAAACAATAAAACGGATAGGAAAAGGACGTGCTTCTAAATATGTTCGTTTTGATGCATGCTAAAATAAAAGTTATATATAAAAAACGGTTATTTTTGAAGTAACCGTTTTTTTATAAGATTGTTATTTTAATTTTACTATTTCATCTTGATCTAAATATTCTTCGATATAACCACAATTTTCACAAATATAAAATGTGATCAAAGCACTCTTTTTTTTAGTGAAAAAATGAGCAGCTTGTGCAATATTTCCGGCTGCATTAGAGTGAAATGTATCTTTGATTTGAATAATTTTTTGATGATGACATTTTGGACATTTCCCATTTAATTTCATGATTTTCTCCTTCTGTTATTATCTATATTATATATTATTTATAATAAATTATATATGTCTTTTTGACTATCTTTTTATATCTTCTTAAATGTCCGCAAAGCCTTATTTTATCGG
>OLNL01000294.1_pt1 | contig 57150 bp, 83 predicted proteins | sample 1672181 | NCBI WGS metagenome assembly OLNL01 (sample SAMEA3136656, study PRJEB25190) | human gut metagenome | biome: human gut; feature: human-associated habitat; material: faeces | place: Austria | collected 2013
AAAAGCATATCTGCAGGGCGAGGAAGCCGGCAAAGAAATCGGTCAACGCCACACCGTCATCGCCGAACTCCAGTCCGAATCCAGATAACAGAAAAACATAAGGAATCATGACAAAGAAACCATTTTTTAAAGGATGGTTTCTTTTTTTAAGTTCATTTAAGGTTCGCCTGATAAGATATGCGCAAAGGAAAGGAGACACTTATGGCAGATCAGATGATATTTAAAAGGTGTGAGATCAAATATATGTTGGATATCACGCAGGCGGAACTGTTAAAAAATCAAATGAAACAGTACATGACCGCAGACGAGCATGGAGTGAGTACAATATGCAGTCTCTACTTTGATACACCGGACTATCTGCTGATCCAAAGATCAATGGAACACCCGGTTTATAAAGAAAAACTGAGATTGAGAAGTTACGGCACGGCAGACAAGGACACGACCGTTTTTGTGGAACTGAAAAAGAAGTATGAGTCTGTTGTATACAAAAGAAGAATTGCAATGACGGAGGACGAGGCAGAACGTTACCTGCTTTTTCATGAAAAAGTAAAAGACACACAGATCACCAGAGAAATCGATTACTGTCTGAAAAATTATAAAAAGCTGGCTCCGGCAGTGATGCTTTCCTATGAGAGAGAAGCTTTTTATGCGAAGGACGATCACGAGTTCCGGATCACGTTTGATCAGAACATTCTCTGGAGAAATTACGACCTTTCTCTTTGTAAAGGAATTTACGGAGAAGCAATTTTAGATAAAAATAAAGTGCTTATGGAAGTGAAAACGGCGGGCGCAATACCGCTCTGGATGGTTCATTTTCTGACAGAAAATCAGATTTACAAAACGTCATTTTCCAAATATGCGACCGCCTACCGCACGATTTATGCGAGAGAGCAGAGAAGAAGCTGTCCACCGGAAAATTTCTTTGTGTTTACCGGAGATGAGGTTGTGCAGCAGGCAATAAAATGTTAAAAAAGAAATGGAGAAATTAATATGTTAAACAATTTATTTACAGGAATTTTTGATACAGCAGGTGCGGCGGTGATTTCCGTGCCGGATTTTTTGCTCTGTATTGTGGTGTCACTGCTGATCGGGGCATTCATCACATGGGTTTACACTTATAAAAACCGCTATACGACAAGCTTTGCAGTGACACTCGCAATGCTTCCGGCAATCGTTTGCATTGTTATCATGATGGTAAACGGAAATGTAGGTGCCGGAGTGGCTGTGGCAGGAGCATTTTCGCTTGTACGTTTCCGTTCTGTGCCGGGAACTGCAAAAGAGATCGGAACCATTTTTCTTGCAATGGCGGCAGGACTGATCGCAGGGATGGGGTATCTTGGATTTGCAGTATTGTTTTCACTCATTATGGGAGCCGTGATGTTTGTGTTAAATGTGACCGGATTCGGTGTAAAAAAAGCAGAAGTAAGAGAGAAAACACTTCGTATCACAATCCCGGAGGATTTAAATTACGGAGCAGTATTTGATGATCTTTTTGAAAAATATTTATCATCCTGCGAAGTAGTCGCTGTGAAAACCTCCAATATGGGAAGTCTTTACAAACTTACCTATCATGTGACGTTAAAAGACAATGCGGAAGAGAAAACATTTCTCGATGAACTGAGATGCAGAAACGGAAATCTGGAAATCAGTATGATGAGACAGGAGGCAAATGTCAATGAGTTATAGAAGAAAAAAACTGCTGGCGTTGTTTTTTGCCATGGCATTATCCATGACGGCAGTGGCAGGCTGTACAGGGGCAAAGAGCAGTACTGGCAATGTTGTTTCCTCGGAAACAGAAACAAATGCAGAAGAAACATCAGCACAGAGTGAAGCAGGAACTTTTTCAAGTGCAGATATGTTTACTGAGCGGGATCTGGCAGGAACCTATGAGGAGAGTGGGGCAGTTTATGTCACACTTTCCGATGATGGTATCACAGGGGAAACGGATGGCGTTGCAATCAATGGACAGATGGTGACGATCACGGCAGAAGGGACATATATTTTTTCCGGAACACTGTCGGAAGGACAGATTGTGGTGGATGCAGATAATGCGAAAGTGCAGATCGTATTTGATAATGTGGACATTACCTGTGCTTCAAGTGCAGCAGTGTATGTAAAAAGCGCAGAGAAAGTATTTGTAACGCTTGCAGAAGGATCGCAGAATACGCTTCGCAATACGGATGAGTATGTTGCGATTGACGACAACAACATTGATGCCGTGATTTTTGCAAAATCAGACCTTACGTTAAACGGCACTGGAAGTCTGACAATCGTATCAGCAGAAGGACATGGAATTGTATCCAAAGATGATCTGAAGATCACAGGCGGTACATACGATATCACAGCAGCAGGGCACGCATTATCGGGAAAAGACAGTGTGCGTATCGCAGATGGAACCTTTATTTTAACCGCAGAAAAAGATGGCATTCATGCTGAAAATGCAGATGATGAAGAAAAAGGCTATATTTATATTGCAGACGGTGATTTTACGATCACAAGTGATGGCGATGGCATGGACGCTTCCAATATCGTGCAGATCGAGGATGGAACACTTGACATCACAGACGGGGGCGGCGCTGCAAACAGTCTGAAAACGCATGAGTCAGATATGCCGGGTGGACCGGGTGGCGGAATGCCACAAAACGGCGAGAGACCGGACGGAGAAAGCATGCCACAGATGGGGGAAAAGCCGGATGGAGAAAATATGCCACAGGATACCACAACTGACGAGAGCGGCACCAGCACAAAAGGAATCAAGGCAGGTGGCGGCATGTACTTAAATGGAGGCACTTACCAGATTGATTCCGCAGATGATTCCATCCACAGCAACGCAAATATTACGATCGCAGATGGAACATACACGCTTGCGACAGGCGATGATGGTGTGCATGCAGATGATGCACTGATAGTAAATGGCGGTACGATCACCGTGACAGAGAGTTATGAAGGTCTGGAAGGCCTGACGGTGACGATTAACGATGGAACGATTGATATCACGGCAAGAGATGACGGTATTAATACAGCAGGCGAGAAAATGGAATTAAACGGTGGATATATCCACATTCTGGCAGGCGGCGACGGCGTGGATTCCAACGGCGATCTGACGATCAACGGCGGTGAGATCTACATTGACGGTCCGTCTGATAACGGAAACAGTGCGATCGATTACGGCGACCGGTCGTCTGCGTATGTGAACGGCGGAACGCTTGTGGCAATCGGCAGCAGCGGCATGGCAGAGGTGATGAGTGATTCTTCCAAACAGAAGGTTCTTATGGTAAAATTAGGAGAACAAATGGAAGCCGGCAACGTTGTGCTGACAGACAGTGAGGGAAATGTGATCGTAAGTTACACGGCATTAAAAACCTATGACTGTGTGATCATCAGCACCGCAGAGGTGGAGAGCGGAGCAACGTACACGCTCACAACATCGGGAACGATGACAGAAGTGACCGCAGAATAAAAACAGCTGAGGGCAGGAATCGGTATCACTGTGAAATAAACGAAAGGCATGGGATTTTGTATGAGGTTATTGCTTGCAGAAGATGAAGAGGATTTGAGCCGTGCGCTTGTCACGGTGTTAAAACATAACAATTACTCGGTAGACGCTGTGTACGATGGTGCAGAAGCCTTGGACTATCTGGAAAACGGTGACAATTATGACGGCGTGATCTTAGATATCATGATGCCCAAAATGGATGGTATCACCGTATTAAAAACAATCCGCAGACATGGAAATTCCGTTCCGGTCCTGCTGCTCACAGCAAAGGCAGAGATTGATGACCGTGTGGAGGGTTTAGACAGTGGCGCAGACGATTATCTGCCGAAACCATTTTCCATGAAAGAGCTTTTGGCGAGGATCCGGGCAATGACAAGGAGACAGACGGACACGACCGATAATGTGCTGGCATTTGGCGATATTGCACTGAACCGTTCTACCTATCAGCTCACAGGACCGGAGAATCCAGAAGGTATCCGTCTTGCTGGCAAGGAATACCAGATGCTTGAAATGCTCATGTCTAATCCAGGACAGGTCATTTCCCCGGATCTTTTTATGGATAAAATCTGGGGCTATGATTCAGAAGCGGAACAAAATGTCGTATGGGTATATATTTCCTATTTGAGAAAAAAATTAACCTCCATTGGAAGTCAGGTGAAGATCAGGGCGGCCAGAGGACTTGGATATTCATTGGAGAAAGACAATGCTTAAAAAATTAAGAAGAAAATTTATTGCAATTGCAATGCTGTCTGTTTCTATCGTGCTGATCACAATTGTCGGTACGATCAATATTGCAAACTATATCAGTACCAATCAGGCGCTGGATGCAAGACTCTCCCTGATCGCTGACAACGGAGGTACTTTCCCGGATATGACACCCGGAGATTTTGGAAAAAAATTGGAACCTAAGTCAGATCAGCCACCGGCAATGAATGACCTGCAAAAGCATGGAATTTCGCAGGAAAGTCCGTTTGACACCCGGTATTTTACAGTGACGATCGCACCGGACGGTACAGTGGAATCTGTGGATACCGGAAAAATTGCTTCCATCTCAGCCGGAACAGCGGAGGAATACGCAGCGGAGCTGTGGAAAAAAGGAAAGAAAAAAGGCTTTTTCGCTGATTATAAATACCTTGCAACGGACAGTGACGGCTCGACGATGTATGTATTTTTAAACTGCCAGCGGGAAATCTCCACTATTAGAACGTATGTTCTTGCAAGCGTGGGAACAGGAACACTCGGACTTGTTATCGTGTTTGTCATGATCTACTTTTTCTCCGGAAAAGTGTTAAAACCGGTGTCAGAAAGCTATGAGAAACAGAAACGCTTTATCACGGACGCAAGCCATGAGATCAAAACGCCGCTCACGATCATCGATGCCAACACCGAAGTCATAGAGATGATGGAGGGGGAAAACGAGTGGACGCAGAGTACGAGAAAACAGATCGCAAGACTGACTTCCCTCACGGAAAAACTGGTGTTTCTCTCCCGCATGGATGAGGAAGGGACAAAGCTGGAAAAAGTGTCATTTTCACTTTCGGATGCAGTGCTTGATACCGCAGAGGGATTTCGCTCTGTCGCAAAAACAAAAGGAAAACAATTTGAGATCAATGTGGCAGAGCATGTGGAATATGTCGGCGATGAAAAAAATATCCGGCAGATGATCTCCCTGCTTTTGGACAATGCAATGAAATATTCCTCAGAGCAGGGCATCATCCGCATCGCACTAAAAACTTCCGGAAAAAACAAAATCATCACCGTGTGGAATACCACAGACCAGATCGAAAAAGGAAAGCTGGATATGCTTTTCGAGCGTTTTTACCGTATGGACGCTTCCCACAATTCCAAGACCGGGGGCTTTGGAATCGGACTTTCCGTCGTGTATGCGATCGTGAAAGCACACAAGGGCAAAATCTCAGCCAAAAGCGAGGACGGAAAATCAATCTTATTTACCGTGGCATTGTAGTGTCTGGCTTCCCCCTCTCTCCCGGCTTTTACTTGGTTTTCATTATGGAATAGATAAAAGGGTTTCTTATAAAACTTGCTCGAATTGCGGCTTTATCAGTGTTCACATTTTGACTTTTTTGATTGTTTATATTCATTCAGAAATGGACAGTCCGCACAATGTGTTCGTCTGCGGCCACACTTCCTTCTTATCTGTATCGTGCGCAAGTTACATGCCGGAAAATCAGCAGATGAGCAGGTCAAAAATCACTCAGGCTTTCTTTGATTTTTGACCTGCAATAAAAGATGCTGATTCCGGCATTTACTTGCGCTAGATACAGATAAAGGAAGTGTGTCCCAGACGGACACATTGCGTGGACTGTCCATTGATGAATGTACATAAACTTAAAGTCAAAATGTGAACACTGATAAAGCACTCAATTCTCACAAAAGTTTTATAAGGAACCCTTTTATCTATTCCATAGCTTTACACTTTGACAAAAGCCGGGAGAGAGGGGGAAGCCAGACGCTACAATTCGTCAAATGAAATCTGATTTTTCGTCAGAAAGCGTTTGAGGAGTGTGTCCCACTCGTGCTCAAGAGTTTTGTCGGTCGAGAAGATCCGGTAGGAGATACCCGTGGTCACGGTCAGTTCTCCATTCTGGAAGCGGATATTTAAGAACACTGCGGAAATATCATTTTCCGTGAAGGAACTTCCGGTCTGGGAGAGAGTGCGTTTGAGATTTTCCGGCGATAAAAGGAGGGAAAACTTGAAATAAGAAGGAGTTTTCTTTCCTTTGATCAGGTTGAAACAGGAACTGCGCAAAAGACCATACGGAACAAAGGAAAGCCCGGTGAGATTCTGTTCTTCGAGTTCTTCTAAGGTGTAGAAGTCTTTTTGCAGCGTGCCGTCGATATGGCAGGATACATTCGTTGTGATGACAGCCTCCTGAATGAGAAAGTGGTCAAACACATCCTGGCACAGTAATTTATTCATAAAGTCTTTGACTTCGGCAATTTTTAAAGCGATCATAAAATCCTCCCAAAAGAAAATGGTATCAACATAAATTTATCATTGGTTTGTTTTCTTGTAAATAACTGAAATGACAAATTAGAGAAAATATGCTAGAATACAGAGGATTTGCGAATGCAAAATACAGAATGATTATACAGATTTGCAGCCGCAGATAAAAAGTCTGAGGTTTGATGGAAAGGTTGGTAACAGATATGACAGAGACAGAAATTTTATTTGATTTACTGGAAAAAGGAATCTCACCGGCGCACGCAGTGAGCGCATGCGAAAAAAGACTGACGGATGCCGGTTTTGAAGTGGTTGATTACGGTATGGCATGGAATCTAAAAGCGGGCGGAAAATATGTGATAAATCATCATGAAACGACATTGTTTGCATTCACATTACCGCAGAATTGGAGTGACAGAGAGCCTGCAATCCGCATTGCAGCAGCACATACAGATTTCCCATGCTTAAGGATCAAACCGTCCTGCGATATTCAGACAAACGGATACGCACAGGTGAATGTGGAAGTTTACGGCGGCGCAATCTTAAATACATGGCTCGACCGTCCACTCGGTGTAGCCGGAAGAGTTGCAGTGCGCAGTGGGGATGTGTTTACACCGAAAGTGGTCACGTTCCAGTCTGAAAAAAATCTTATGACCATCCCGAATCTTGCAATCCACATGAACCGTGAGGTGAACAAGGGCGTGGAATTAAATAAGCAGACGGAACTGCTCCCAATCTGCGGACTTTCCGATGATGCAGACTATTTCCTTGATTTTCTTGTAAAAGAGCTTGCTGTGAAAAAAGAGGATATTCTGGATTTTGAGCTGACCATTTATAATAAAGAAAAGCCGGAGTTTGTGGGATTAAACGATGAGTTTATCTCTGCATCCAGACTCGATAACTTAAATTCCTGTTCTGCACTGGTGTCTGCGATCATCGACAGCGACAGGGCGGACGGCATGAATCTCATTGCACTGTTCGATCACGAGGAGATCGGAAGCCGTTCCAAGCAGGGCGCCGGTTCCATTCTGCTCCATGATATGCTGGTGCGCATTCTGACCGAGTGCGGACTGGAAAAAGAAGTGTGGAACAGACTGTACAACAGCATGATTTTATCTGTGGATGTGGCACATGGACTTCATCCAAACTATGCCGGAAAGATGGATCTGACCAACAAGCCGGTGCTTGGAAAAGGATTCTGTATCAAGGAAGCATGCTCGCAGTCCTATGCGACAGACTGTGGAGCGGTCGCAGTGATCCAGCAGATCTGTGAGAAGAATCAGATCCCATATCAGAAATTTGTGAACCGTTCGGATCTTGCAGGAGGCGGCACATTAGGCTCGATCGCATCAGCGTTACTTCCGGTAAAAACAGTGGATATCGGAATCCCATTGCTTGCAATGCATTCTGCAAGAGAACTGATGGCAGCAGCAGACCAGCAGGCATTGAAGGATTTGGTGAGCGCTTATTTTGGCTGAAAGGCAAAAAAGATACATACAGCATGAAGTATGCATTTGACAGGAGAATCAGGTGAGAAAAAAATTTTTTTCCTATGTGGCAGGGAGTGCGGCGTGTGCAGCACTCATTCTGCTTTCGGGGTGTCAGCAGACAACCAATCAATTATCCGATATTACCCGCTATGTGGAGGAGAAAATTGCAGAAGGAAAAGGCACGGAAGTAAAAAGTAAAGAACAGGAAACGGACACTGAGCAGGCAGCAGTTTGCGGGGAAACAGAGAAGCAGGCAGAGCCATCCGTTGAAAAGCAGTCTGTGGACTGTTATGTATATCAGACGCTTCCGGAGGAAGTACGCACTGTGTACGACGAGGTTTATGATGCGATTCTCTATGAAAAAGAAGATGTGGCGCTGAGCACGTTAGACAACGAAGTCCTGCATCAGGCGTATGTTTCGGTGATGGCGGACCACGGCGGACTGTTCTGGGTATCGGGCTACACTTACACGCAGTATACCAGAGGGGAAAAGCTGGTAGATCTCCATTTTACACCAAAGTTTACCATGACGGATGCCGAGCGGATGGACATGCAGGCACAGATCGACGAGACAGTCAGTCAGATTTTGGCAGGGATCGATGCGCAAGCACCGGATTATGACAAGGCAAAATATGTGTTTGATTATCTGGCTTCGAATGTTGCGTATAGCACAGGTGCGCCGGACAATCAGAACATCATCAGTGTGTTTGTCAATGGGGAAACGGTTTGTCAGGGATACGCTGCAGCAACGCAGTATCTTCTGGAAAAACTGGACATTCCCTGTGCAGTGGTGGCCGGAACGGCAGACGGACAGTCTCATGCATGGAATCTGGCAAAGCTGGATGGAGAGTATTACTATATTGATACGACCTGGGGAAATGCCACCTACAGCGGCGATGGAATGGGGCTGGATTCTTTTATCAATTATAATTATTTTGCAGTTACGACCGGGGAATTACAGAAAACGCATCAGCCGAATGACGATATTATCGTTCCGGTGTGTCAGGCGGTAAAAGACAATTATTATGTCCATGAAAATCTTTATTTTGACACATGGGATGCAGACAGCATCGGAAATGTATATCGGGCTGCCTATGAGCAGGGAGATGGTTTCTGCTCTGTCAGGTTTGCAGACAGGGAGCTGTACGAACAGGCATTCACCTACTTTATCACGGATCAGAAGATCGTGCATTACTGCAAAGGACTGACATCTTTATATTATCTGGAAGATTCCGACCAGAACGTGCTGACTATAAAATTTTAATAAAAAACATAATATCCTCTATACAAAGTAAAGTTTTTGTGTTAATGTTACGTAGTAATCAATACTACATGTAATAGAAAAAAGAAACTTTTGATATAATAATGAATATCACAAGGAGGCAAAATCCTGCACAGCTTGCTGGGCATTGCTCCATGTAAGGACAGTCGCATTTTGCTTCGCAAAACAAGGAGGATACTATGTATAAGATTGTAATCGACAGTTGTGGGGAATTACCAGAAGAATTAAAACAGGATGGACATTATGAGACCGTTTCATTAGAGTTGGAAGTGGACGGATGCCGTATCAAAGATGACAGCACTTTTAATCAGTTAGACTTTTTGAGAAGAGTGAAAGAGAGTCTGAAAGGACCAAAGTCCTCCTGCCCGTCACCGGAGCAGTATATGGATGCATATGAGGGCGAGGCAGACCATGTTTATGCCGTGACCCTGTCCGGTGGTTTAAGCGGCTCTTACAACAGTGCAGTGCTCGGAAAGAATCTATATGAGGAAGAGCACGGAGATACAAAGAAAATTTATGTGTTCAATTCGAGATCCGCGTCCATCGGTGAAACTCTCATCGGCATGAAGATACAGGAATTTGAGGAAGCCGGATGCGGTTTTGAAGAGGTTGTGGAGAAGGTGGAAGAGTACATCAAGTCCATGAACACCTATTTTGTATTGGAGACATTAGAGACATTGAGAAAGAATGGCAGACTTTCCAATCTGAAAGCATTTATTGCCAATTCATTAAATATCAAGCCTGTTATGGGCTCAACAAAGGAGGGCTTAATCTGCCAGTTAGATCAGGCGCGCGGCATGAACAAGGCGCTTGAGCGCATGGTGAAGGATATGATCTCAAAGACAAAAGACTGTGAGAACCGTATTCTTGCGATCTCACACTGTAACTGTCCGGAGAGGGCAAAAGCAGTGAAGGAAAAAATCGAGAAGATTGCGAAGTTCAAAAAGATCATCATCATCAATACCGCAGGTGTCAGCAGCATGTATGCCAACGACGGCGGCGTGATCATGGCAGTATAGTCAGATGCAGACATTAACATACGAAGAAACAGTAACAGCGATTGAAAATAAAAGAAGATTTGGAAACTTAAAGGGTGTCGAGATCTCAAAGATAATGTTAGAGCAGTTAGGACACCCGGAGAAAGATTTACGCATCATACACATAGCAGGGACGAACGGCAAAGGCTCCGTCTCTGCTTTTTTGCGCTCTGTTTTCGAATGTGCAGGATCGAAAACCGGGATGTTTACTTCTCCACATCTGGTGGATTTCAGGGAGCGCATCCAGGTGCAGGGAGATATGATCTCAAAAGAGGATACCATGCGCATTGGAAACAGGCTTCTCTCTATGGATTTTGGCGTTTGTCCGACAATGTTTGATTACTGTCTTGCAATGGCATTGCTTTATTTTAAGGAACAAAAGTGTGATGTTGTGATTTTGGAGACAGGACTTGGCGGAACGTATGATTCCACGAATGCCTGCGGAGTGCCGGATGTGACTGTCATCGCAAAAATTGGTTTTGACCATATGGCGATCCTCGGTGACACACTCGCCCAAATTGCAGCAGAGAAGGCAGGAATTATCAAGCACGGCACAGCGCTTGTGTTAGAGAGCCAGGAAAAAGAAGCGATGGACGTGTTAAATAAGGCCGCAGAGCGTGCAGATATCAAAACTACAAAAGTCGTAAACTTAGATGAGATCAGGATCCTGCCACAAAAGGACGGAAAACAGTGTTTTTCATACGCTGGATACGATGCAGTCACAATGAAAATGCTCGGTGTGCACCAGTATGAAAATGCCGTGGCGGCAATGCTTGCAGCAGAATTATTTTTTGAAAAATATTTTGCAGGAAAAAAGAATGTGCCGGAACGGAAAGCTTTGCAGCATGCGATCCGGGAAGGAATCGACCGGACGCAGTGGATGGGACGCATGGAACTTGTGAGCAATGATCCGTTTTTCCTGATGGACGGTGCGCATAACAGTAACGGTGTGGAGGCGCTGAAAAAAAGTCTGGAGACAATGTATCCGGATGAAAAATTCCATTTTATCATGGGTGTCATGGCGGATAAAGATTATGGGGAGATGATCAGGGAACTTCTTCCGCTGGCACTGGATTTTAAGACAGTGACTGTGGAGAGTGAGAGGGCATTGCAGGGAGAGGCGCTCGCAGACTGCATCCGGGCAAAAGGAATCCCGGCGGAGGCGTATCAGAACCTTGCGGATGTGCTGCCGGATTTCTCAAAATCATCTGCAGAAAAGACAGTGGCATTCGGCTCACTGTATTTTATCGGAGAGATCAAAGCATTTCTGCAGGGAAAACAGTAACATGGTTTCCGGAGAATCTGGGAAAAGCAGCGTCCGTGCCCAATCATTACAGAAAAGTTACAAAATAGCATGGATTTAATATATTTTTAAAATCAATCAATTCAATCAAATGCCTAATTTTAAATGAAAAAGTCTTGCAGACCGCATAAATACTATGTTTTTGAAGTCTGCAAGAACAACTTTAAAGTTCTTTAAAAATAAAAAAAGTTAAACTAATTAGTAACAAATTAGTAACAGTCATTATATTATAAAAGGTGTTTTTATTTTCTCAATCTGTTCTCTTAATTCTTCTATAGTTCTGTGGCTATATTTGGCGTTAGTAATATCACTTTTAAAGGAATGTCCCATCATACGTTTACGATCATTTTCGTTGACTTCGTATCGTTCGCAAAGCGCGGAGAAAGTGTGACGACAATCGTGTGGTGTATGTCTTGCTCCAGTTGCAGCATTTGCAATTCCGAGAGAAGAAAGAGTGTTATACATTTTATTACGAAAGTCCCGCACAGAGCATCCAAGCAGATTCTTACCATTATATCTAGCTTTTACCATATCGGAAATACAGGAATGAATAGGAACAATTCTTTCTTTACTAGCTTTTGTCTTAACTCCACCCTTAAAATATTTTCCATCCAGATTAGTTTCCATATTTGTGAAAGCCTTGATACGATATCCGCTGTAACACATGATTAATAGCATTTGGACAACGGAATCATCTTTATTTTTCCACAATATTTTTAATTCATCATCAGTGAATGGTACACCACTTTCGTCATCGTCCGGTATAGGAATAAATAAAGCAGAAGAGTAGTCTTTATCCACTATGTCGTATTTAATGGCGTATTTGTACATCTGGTGCATCAGAGACACAATCAATTCCAGAGAGGAATGTTTAAGAGGACAAGCATTAAGAACATCCTGTAAGTCTTTATATTTAATTTGACCAAACTGTATATCATGTAAAGCAGAAGAATTTTTGAACGCTACTTGTGTTGAAGACATGGAAGAAGTCTTTTTATTTCCGTTACGTAGCTCATTCCTGTATTTCTCTTTATAGAAATCCTCATACACTTCTTTAAAGGTTGGAGTACGGTCAATATAAACGCCATTCTGTATTTTGATTTTTCCCTCGTTTTCCAGCTTACGTGCTGCCAGAATCTCATAACCTTCATCCCATGTCTCAACATAGGCAAGAGCTTTCGGTGTGACAGGCCCTTTTGCAGTGTATTCAGTTACTGGTGGGTATACGCCATACGGTTTATAGCGTCCTTTGCCGAGATATTTTATTGATCCGAATCCGTTCGGGAGCTTCTGGTGTTTCTTTCTTCGTGCCATATGTACCATCCTTTCTATTTTTGAGTATAAAAATAACAGCCAGCAGAGAACGTGTGTTCCGCTTGCGTAGCTGCTTCCAGAATGATACAATATGCTTGCTTAGGGCTACCGTATCATTCGGAAGCTTGACCGTCCTGCTTTGGTAGAGTGGGGCGGTTTTGTTATTTAGCCAATTAATGATTCATCTTCATCTAAGGCATCTTCGATTGCTACTGGAGGAATTTCTAAATTCGATATAAGCAATTCTTTTTCTTTTCGTTTTGTGTTTACTGAGTAGTCTAAGTAAATTGGTTGTTGTGGTTTTCTACGGTACATTTTTTTTATTTCCGGGGAATTGTCATAACTAATTAGCCATGGATAAACTTTAGTTTTTATGTATTTGGCCAAAACTTTGTGCATATCGCTTTGGTAAAAGTATCGGTATAAAGACGGCCCCTTTTCAAAGTATGGAGGGTCAATATACACAAACATAGAACGGTTTCTTTTATAGTGTGTCTCTTGACGAAGAAACTCGATTGCGTCCATATTAAAGAGCTCTATTTGTTTTGAAAACGTTGATAAGTCGCGAATACTTTGGATAATCCGTGTTTTGTTAAATCGGCAATCAATTTTGTAAGCGGAATTTTGTGCCATGCCGCCTAAAGGATTTGCATTTAAAATTCCAGAAAAGTTTGTTCGATTTAAAAATAAACCTGCGAAACCTATTTGAACAGTAGTTTTACCATTTAAATAATTTGTATTACGGTATCTTGAAAATTCAGTCCAATTTTCTAGTGTGATATCCGTGTTATTAATCATTTCAATAAGTTCATCAGTATGGTTCATGACACAAAACCAGAAATTATAAATTAATGGGTCGAGTTCGTTGATTTTTGCTTTACAGATAATATTATTTTCTAATAAACCAAATGATACAGCGGCACTTCCACCATAAGCTTCCAAAAAAGTACAACCAGTTAAATTTTCCGTTTGAATAAGATTTTGTATATAAGGAATTAGTTTTGATTTAGCACCTGGATAGCGCAATGGATTGTTAATAGCCATATTCATCACCTCCTTAGTGATTATTATATTACAGAATAACTAAATTGGCCAGAACGAATTATAAGTCATCTATGAGAGGCAAATCTAATTTAGTAGCTAACTGATTATAAATACTAACGAAATCAGCTAAAAAATTATTGTATTCTTTGCTATTGACAATTTTCCAATAATTATAAAGCTTACTATTTCCACGCCCCCAAAATCGCGATTGTTCTTGAAACCAGTTCTTGTATTGTTGAGAGTTTGCTCCTCTATCAATTAATGTCGGGTAATTTGCAAAACATTTTTTCTTATCATACTTACCTAAGTCCATGTCCCAGAAAGGGTCTGTTTCGTCCAGGGAATATAGAAATTTATAAAACATTTCTTCAGGGCATACTTTTCCAGGAAGAAACATTACATATTTTCCCTTATAATGTTTTATTTTCCGCAAAATATTATCTCTATTTTTATCTCCATCAAGAATTAAGATACTTTCAGATATAGGTTTAAGCTTAACACGTAATAATTCTAAGTACGATTCTGCACCAATAGAACAGGGGTTAAATGAAAGTTGCTTTTTATATCGACCATTTAACAATGATTTGACAAATGACTGTGCCACATCATCTTCAGTAAAAACAGAGATTTTGACTTCTGATTGAGGAATATCTTTAACTGTGCCAGACAGTTCTAAGATGACATCATCAATAGAAGCCACATTTTTTGTTGTCACTGATTTTCCCTCTTTCTTTAAATATACTAATTTAGCTTCATTTGTATTATAATTATCGAAAAAGGTTGCTTTTATGATAGATGGAGAGTGTGTGGTAAAAATAAATTGTATTTTATACATACTGGCATACTTATAAAGTCTCTTAATAAGTCGTGTTTGAGCCAGTGAATGAAAAGTTGATTCAATTTCATCAATCAGTAAAATTCCACCTTTATAATCATTAGGATATTTGTCCATTAGTCGTTTAAAAGATAAAATGGATATCAATATTTTACCTAAATTATCTTGACCTGCAGAAATTGCTAGAGCGTCATATTCTGGTGAATGGATAGATGCGGTATATTTTTTGTCCGAATGAATGGTATCAACGGTGATGTTGTCTGATACTTCAGACATAATATCTTTGTATTCCAATGATAAAAAGCATTGTTCTTCAGGCGTTAGTTGGTCGAGGTATTCGAATTTTTCTTCTTCTCCGATAGGTGATACTCTTTTTAAGCTAAGGTAATATACAGGAACTTGAGGGTAACCGGTACCAGAACCCTTTCCCTCAGTTGACCAGAATCTGGGAATAGGATCATTCTTATCTCTGTATATACTATGGGCTTCAAAGTAATCCTTTTTATATATTCCTGGATAAAGGTTTAAACGCCATTTATGTGTTCCGGGAATATCCTTTTCTGATAATTTAAACTTTTCGGCAAATTGTGAACGATATTTATAGCCATCAATAGAACTTTCTCCGAACATGGGATGACCAGAACTAATAGAGAAAGTCTGCCCTAATATTCCTAAAACAGTGGTTTTCATTGTACCATTATGCCCAACGATTGCAGTTAATTTTGAACCTAATTCAAAGTCTACGTTGTTTAATGCTCTGAAGTTATCTACATGTACGCTTTTTATTATCATATGTACCTCCAATAATCAAACATCAGTTCGGTAAGAGACGTTTTTTTTTATTGAAAGCAACTGCTTTATCATTCGTGGCAGTTAAGATGTAATTCATAAGATCCAGATTTTTTAATTCGTGTTATTACATTTTCGCTTTCTAATTTGCGGAGCATACGTTGAATGTCGCTTCTTTGAAAATCTGGTAATTCTGCATAGATGTTTTTCTGTAATATTCCATTGTGATTGGAAATTACATTTTTTAGTTCAGGAATCAATTCGTCTCGTTCGTAATAACATTCTTCCAGACTGCCTAAAATCATATCTCGGTAAGAAAAGCAATCATTATGTGTATTGTGTAAGTATTCATACATGTCCTGAAAATAGATTGTGCCGCCTTTTCCTTTTGAATAGCAGAAATTTTTACATTTATCGAATTCCGTAATAGATTGTTCCAATAACATAATTTTTTTCGACAAGTCCTGCTCTGAAAAGGAATTATGGTATGGAGTTTCAAATTTTTCTATTCTTTTAGCAATCTCGTTATAGTATTTATTTTCAAAAGAGTAAGATAATTCCTCTTCCTTAAATGATCTATGAAACTTTGGGTTGGAACTATTTTTCTCCTCAGCCAAAGCATTTTCGTATCCTACTTGCATAAGGTATGGCACTTCTTCATCAGAGATTTTTTTACCATCTGCACGGTAAATTACATTACCGTCTTGGATATATTCTGTTTGCATAGAATAATCTCTTTCGTGCGGATTGTCAGCACATATTGCGTCTGAATTTTTAGATTGCTTTTCTGATGAATCATTTCTTAAAAGCAAGAATGAAAGTATACCAAACATTATTGATATTATTGCAGTGGAAATTACCTGAATAATATCTGTAATATTTTTTATAATAATTAGGATACCGATAAGTGTTGCTAATAGAAAAAATATACCAATTAACTTTTGTAGTCGTTTGAAAAAGAGGTTTTGCATATGTAGTTCTCCATTTGGTTAATAATTATATGGTGGAGCATTCAAAATTACTAAATTAATTCCATAACAGCAATTGTAGGCTCAAATATTATAATAGTTGTTTGAAATTCATAATTTTTTCATTATATCCGGCAAGCCTTGCAAGCTGATCTGCTGGCATATCTGGATGTTCAAAAATTAATTCATCTGGAATTAATAATTCCGCAGCAAAAGTGTTTGCTTCAATTTCTAATTTTGATGTGAGCATGAGAGTTTTATTCCGGATAAAATAACAATTTTCTTTTCGATGCATGATAGCATGTCCAAGCTCATGAGCCATGACAAGGCGCATCTCATTTTCTTCCAAATCCTCATTCAGAAAGATGCATTTGTGGTTCTTAAGAAACATGTAGCATCCGGCTTGACTTCCAAGCTCGCCGATCTGGACTTCTACATTCAGACACTCTGCAAGCTTGTATGGATTTCTCGTATTGAATTTTTTTACGTAATAATTTACTAACTGCTTTATGTCTTTTCTCAATTATGTAGCACCTACTTTTTATTCTTATTAGGATTGTACTTCTCTTTATTAATAGGTTTCAATTTACGCATCATTAATTCGATTTGCCCTAGAAGCAATTCTGCATCATCTTCTGGTATCGGCTCGCCATCATAGGATAGAGGACCGTTAGCGCCGCTTAAAAGTTTTTCACGAATACTTTTCATATCTCTTGCAATATCTCGTTCATCTTGAGGTGTAATGCTTAGACCTGATAAGTCTTCCTTGCCGGACATTAAATAGTCCATGCTAATGCCGAAGTATTCACATATTGCTTTCGCAGTCTTCGGGGAACACTCAGAACCCTTGCTTTTCCAGGTGCTTATTGTAGAGGAATTGATGCCAGTATCCTTGCAGAAGCGATAAGGTGTTATTCCTCTTTCTTGACATAGTTTTTCAAATATTTCATACATACTTTTCCCTTTCTAAAATTATCTCGGAAAAACGAAATAAAAGTATTGACAAATTCGGTATACCGAGGTATAGTATGTACATACCTCGGTAACACGAGTCAACTCATTCTTGACACGAGATAATTCGTAATAATGATATATTTCGCTTTGACAAGATAAATATATCACTAAACCGAAGTAAACACAAGTATAAATAACATACAAAAAGGAGGGATATTTTTGTCTAAAATGTATACCTGTGATGAAGTTGCAGAGAGATACAAAGTCAAGGTTATCACAGTATGGGAATGGATTCGCAAGAAAAAACTTAATGCAATCAAGCTAGGGAGGGAATACCGAGTTTATGAGGAAGATCTTATTAAGTTTGAAAATGAGCGGAAAACCATTCCGTCAAAATAATTACCACAACAACAGTCCAATAAGTAGGACAGAAAAATAGTCCCAAGTGCTGGAACACTCAGGACTATATAGGTTATATGAGTTCAAAAACTACATTGCCTCTTATATAAGTACGGCTGATAACTATATAACCTTCCGCTTCAAGCTCATTGATAGCAACTTTGGCGGTTGCATCGGAAAAACCATTTTTGATTAGGTAAGAATTTGAAAATTCTGTTTTTTCCGTATTGGCTTGAAGAATCTCTAAAGCTTTCTCAGAAAGAGAAGTCATATATGCCACCCCCTTCCAAAGGCGAGATTTTCCTTTGAAAGCCTTTCCGTATGATGTGGCATAAAAATTTTAACATTTTGATAAGCGAAAATCAACTTAGAAACATAAGAAAGGCGAAGTAAAGACAGATTAAGAAATGTAAGCAAAAAATAATATGAAAGGAGAGATATAGGATGAATAAAAGAACAGAAATAGAAATCCTCCGCCAACAGTTGGAGTTGTTAACAGAGGATTCAAAGAACACGTACCCAGCCACGAACGCATTGAGCAAGAATTCAAAGGCTATGGTTCTAATTAGCAAAGAATTATTCAAAAGAAAATGCTTTGCCGCCATGCTCTTTATCGCATTTTGTTATCTTATCAAACGCTTCGCGATACATGGCAAGTAATTTTTCGGGAGAATCTCCCGGAGTCGCATTTTTCTTTACATAAAGCAAAGAAAGTTCTTCGTAAAGAGACATACGCACGAAACCACCTTTCTTATATACTCGGACGTTGCAGCGTCCTGTAAGGAGATTGTACCATGTGCGTAAGAATAACAAAAGAAGGGAGAGATAGAAAACATGTTTCATAGAAGAAATAAAGTAGCTGTAGAAAACAGTTACAGAGCACCTATATATCCTGCACCGCAAGTTGGATATGCAAGTTCTACAACCATTCAATCTGATCGGGTTTTAGTTCAATTTTCTGTGCCTGACCACGAGTGGAATGAACTTGAAAATTCAAAGAAGTGGAAAGGCTTTGTAAAACGTCTTGAGGAATGTCAAAGAGAACAAATCCGGAACAAGCACTTAACTGGGCAATGTCGACAGGGAATTTGAGGTCAAATTCAAAATACCGATGAACAATTTTAGAAAGGAGTAATGGAGAGTGAGCCAACGCTTAACAGTAAAAGAAGCCGCTGCCGAGATTGGATGCAACGTGGAATACCTCAGACGGCAGATGAAAACCGGGCGATGGGATCTCGGAAGCGTGATAAAGCCAACCTCGAAGGTTAAGAATTATCAGTATTTTATCTTCCGGGCAAAGCTGGACAAGTTTCTAGGTATCGAACCAAGAGCAGACAACGAGGAGGTGGAAAATGAAGCAGATCAGTAAAGTATTTATAGCGGTAGGGCTTGGAATTATGTTTCTTTGCGGAATGCTCGATGCGGATGGTGAAAAGTACATCTTATTATTAATCGCTATGGCACTCGGAGCTTTGGTTGCACTTATGGGAGTTGCGATTATGGATGTGGAACAGACACGAGAGAAAAAGCGGAAAGAGAAGCAGAAAGCATATTTTATTCACCAGAAGGACAAGCTTGACGCTGATGTTGAGTTCCTTGGGGAATTTGAGGACAAAAAAATAGCACCCTGATAACTTTGGCGAGTACAGGTGCTATTTAACCGTGGAAATACAAAAGTACTTCTGCGTTTATTATAACACGTAGTTAAATTTTTGGAAAGCGTGATTTTATGATTTACAGGAAATGCAGAATCTGTGGATGTAGTTTAGATCCCGGCGAAGGAAACATGTGTGAAGAATGCCGGGACGAGCAGTACATGAAGCAACAGCAAGAGAAAGCGGTCAGATGCATGGTTTTATCTACAGATTTTAGACAGATGGAAATGGAGGAATTTTTAAATGCCAGCAACTAGATTATGCAGAACGGATGCCGGAAAGTTAATTGACGGACTTAAGGATTTATCGGCATTACTTGAAAACCTTGGTCTGGAAGATGGAAGTGTAAGACTTACGGCAGACGGAGATATTCGTGGAATATTTACCTTAGACAAAAATGTTCTGGAAATCATTATTGGAGACGACCAGAAAGAGGAAATGGTCAGGTACCGTGTTTAAGTCCGTGGAGGTAGGAAATGTACAGTGATTACATACCGGACAGTCTCGATATGCTCGAAGAGTACGAGAGGGACAGAGAACGCCGCCACAGATTATATGAGAAACAAGCCAGACGTGAAGAGATGGCAGATATTGAATCAGAGGAAGAGAGGATAAAAGAAAGATGGAAGAATTTGAAAATTTAATTGTGGAAAAACTTATGTCCACTGAAAGAGATGGAATGAAAGATTTAATTGCAGCCATGAAAAATGATGGATTTTTTGCGGCTCCGTGTTCGGGTTCTAACCATTTGGCAAAAGAGGGCGGTTTAGCAGAACATAGTTGGAATGTCCTCGGAATCATGCAGGATATGTCATTTTTATTGGCGGAAGGATCGGAAGTTTTACCGGATGAAACACAGAATGCCATTATCATTTGTGCTTTGCTGCATGATCTTGGAAAGATGGGAGATTATGGAAAACCAAACTATGTACCTAATATGATCAAGAGCCGTAAAAAGGATGAAAATGGAGAATATCCATTGGTACAGTCAGAAGCAAAACCATATGAGATAAATAAAGAACTTCTGTATATTCCGCATGAAGTGAGAAGTATTGCGATTGCTGAAAGATTCATCAAGCTTACAGAGGAAGAAGAGCAGGCTATCCTTTGGCATAATGGACTGTATGGATCGTTTAAATATGATATTTCCGGTAAAGAAACGCCGTTGTATCTGTTGTTACATTTTTCTGACATGTGGGCAAGCAGAATTGTGGAGGAGAAGTCATGAGTTTAAAAGAGAAACTGTTGTTTATACAGGTAAATTTGAAAGCTCCTAAAAATTTATACAACTCTTTTGGCAATTACAATTATCGTAATGCAGAAGGAATTTTAAATGCTGTCAAACCTTATCTCGACGATAATAAAGTATCTCTTACTTTATCAGATTGTATGGAGTGTATTGGAGATCGAATTTACGTAAAGGCAACAGCAACATTGCATGACTGTGAAAGTGAAGAATCCATAAGTGTTACTGCTTACGCAAGAGAGGCTGGATTTAAAAAAGGTATGGATGATTCACAAATTACCGGGACAGCATCCAGTTATGCACGCAAATATTCCTTAAATGGTCTTTTCCTTTTGGATGATGAAAAGGATGCAGATTCAGATGAATATAAAAAACAGGTGGAAAGACAGACAGAGGAGCAGGCTTTCAATGAAAGAGTAGAAAAAGAAGGACATGAATTGGCATCACAGGCACAGAAAAATTGTATTTTCGCAATCTGCAAAAAACATGGTGTTGATGTCAAAGAGCTGTATTCATCAAATAATCTCGATGAAAAGAAATTAACAAAAAATGATGCAACGAATGTAATTAGGAGTCTGAAAAAGAAATATGGTGATGATTAATGCATGCACTTGTAAAGATTAACCAATACCGAGAGCGGAATGACGGAACAGACTTGGTTGTATCTGTTCCAGATCTGAAGCTTGGGGACATGTTCCAAAGAAAGAAAATTAGAAATGCTGAGATTCGGTTTGATGATGGCAGACACATATCGGCAGAGCAGAGAAAAAAAGCATATGCAACTATCAGAGACATTTCAGATTGGACAGGATATCTTCCGGAAGAAATGAAAGAGATATTGAAGTATCAGCATATGATGCGTACCGGTGATGCGTATTTCAGTCTTTCCAACTGTTCTATGGACACAGCGAGGGAATTTATCAACACGATACTGGAATTTGCCCTAGAGAACGGAATACCGCTTTCTGACAATGCAATAGAACGTACAGATGACATAGGAAGATATCTTTACTACTGCCTGTTACACAAAAAATGTGCAATCTGCGGAAAAGATGGAGAGATTCATCATGAGGATGCAATCGGAATGGGTAATGACAGGACAAAAGTAGATGATTCCAGTTATAAAAAAATCTGTTTGTGCAGAGAACACCACACACTGGCACACAGCCTTGGAGTGATCCGGTTCAGAGAGATGTATAAGGTCTATGGAATTGTTGTAAAGGATTTATAGGGTTGAAACACCTTGCCAAATGGCAGAAAGAAACCTATTCATGCAGAAAATAATATATCACGAATTATTGGAAGCTGGTTATTATCTCCGGGGTTAGTCCCGGAGAGGAAAGGGGATAAATGAAAACAATAAATGACATTCCCTGCGGACATTTTAAACCATTACCGAGACTTTATAATCCATTTGAAGATAGAAAGCTGAGAAAGCAGATAGAGACAGCAAATACAAAGGATGACTGCATTATCAATGTTGGAAATGGATATTACAGACCAGTTCCGGGAGATCCAGTAGATGAAAAAGAACTGCACCGTGCAAGAGCGATACTGAAAAAACGTTTAAATATGAAAATGACATTTGAAAGGTGGCGAAAAGTTGGAGTACCTACTGATAATACCGGGACGACTGGATAACTTGAATGATTTTATCCGTGCTGATAAGGCAAGCAGATATAAAGGCGGAGAGATGAAAAAGCAGAATGAAGCTATTGTTTCTGTGTGCATCAGAAAGTGCCTGAGAGACGTAAATATCAATAAAAAAGTATTTATGGAATATCTGTGGGTGGAAAAGAATAAAAGGCGTGATTTGGACAATATATCGTCATTCGGCAGAAAAGTGATCCAGGATGCATTAGTTAACTGCCATGTATTAAAAAATGATGGCTGGGAGCAGATCTGTGGATTCTCTGATGAATTTCGTATAGATGCTGAAAATCCACGGATTGAAGTTCGGATTCGGGAGGTGGAAACTTGAACTATTTAGCTGAGATAAAAGCATTTTACGACAGGCTCGAACTAAACCCGCAGCCCAACACTGCAATCGCCTTATGGCATGCGTTAATGTCCATAGCGAATAAAGCAGGGTGGCCAGATACGTTTACGGTAGCTTCGTCAGTCCTTGGACTTCGGTCTGGATTAAATGCATCAGCGTTAAAGAGAGCGAGAAACAAGCTTGCTACAGATGGGTTCATCGAATGGAAATCGCGCGGTGGGAATCTTGCAGCACAATATAAAATAAATAGTCTTGTGGTTCAAAATTACAGTAAAAATGCACCACAGTTTGAACCACAAAGTGAACTGCAAATTGCACCACAGTTTGAACCACAAAGTGAACCTATTAATAAACAAAGACATAAACATAAACAAAATACACCCCCTATATCCCCCTTGGAAAAATTTAGAGTGTTTGCCGCAGTCTATCCGAAACGGTGTACTGGTTGTCTTGTTGAAACAGAATACTGCAATGCAGTACTGGCTGGTGTACCGGAAGATGATCTGGTATTGGCCGCACAGAATTATGCAGATATATGCAGACGGGAGAAAACAGCAGAGCGGTATATTAAAAAGCCGGAGAACTTTTTACGAGAGAACTTGTTTATGCAGTACCTGAAAGGAGAGAACGATGGATCAGTTGGAAGAGATACTGGAACGCATGAAAAATCACTCAACGAACTTATGCAGGAATGCGGAGACACCGGAGACTTCCAGGGATTCTGATGTGTGTCCAATTTGCGAAGGTCGGGAGTGGATCTTGAAAATAAAAGACGGAGTTGAAATAGCAGTACCGTGTAAATGCCGTGAGAAAGCGGTCATGTCAAGGCGGTTGCGATTCGCAGATATACCGGAGGCATTCCGTGGGATGGATCTGAGATCGTTTCGAATGGATGTGTACAGGAAGCAGGAAAGTAAAAAGATGGTGTCAGATGCCTGCAAAATAGTAAAAACCTATCTGGATGATTTCGAGAGCCAGAAGGAAAGAGGCATGGGACTGTATATCTGGTCGAGGACAAAGGGAAGCGGTAAGACGAGGATTGCTGCCGGGATTGCTAATGAACTGATGAAAAGATACACAGTCAAATTTGCAGTATCACTGACCATCCTGCAGGAAATTAAGAATACATGGCGCAGGGATGCAGCAGGCAGTGAAAGCCAGCTTTTAGATGCGCTTTCCACAACGGATATTTTGATCATTGATGATTTTGGTGTGGAAGCACCGGCGTCATGGATCAACGACAAAATGTATCAGATCATCAATGAGCGGTACATAAACCAGAAGGTAACGATTTTCACGAGTAATGATCCGCTGGACAAACTATCCTACGATGACCGGATCACGAACCGGATCAAGGAGCGGACATATCAGATTGCATTTCCAGAAGAGTCAGTCCGGGATCATATCGCAGAGCGGATGCAGGAGGAAATCATTGAAAAGATGATTGCGGGTGGAAATATAAAATAAAAAATACAAGGAAGGTGAACAAATGCATAACGTACAGCAGAGACAGAGGCTAATTCCGTCGAGTGTTTATAAGCAGGAATTAGCAAAATGTCAGTTAGGAGATAATATCGCGAATCACATGGGATATATTTTTACAGCCATTTTGTATGACAAGTTTGATATGACATTTAAGCAGGTCACGAATTTTTATAGCAAAACTGTTGAGCGTCGGAAATCTTGGCAGGACGATGATGACGAAGCGGTAACGAGCGAGAGCATGATGGCATATTGCCGTAAAAAGAAAATTGATGTGGTCAAGTGGGTAAAATCAATACCAATGTCAAAAAAATTGTATATGGCAGATATAAAAAATGGACGGGCAGTGCTTGGCGCAGATCGGAATATCGAGAGCGCGCTTGCCTCCACAATGTATCTGACTATTCCGACATTAAAAGATTCTTACCGCTTTTCGAATGCCAAAATCGAAGAATTTATGAATTGGGTTGCCTATTACATTGATTCCTATTGGCGCAAGCAGCCAAAGAGTAAGGAGCACTATCTGACGGATGAGATTATTCGGAATCAGTTTATTGAGGATGAAAATTGGGATATTGTAACAGGAAAAGCGGTGAAATAAGGATTATTAACATGGGAGAGATGATAAAGACAAGCATAAAATACTGCCGTAAATGTATTTACTCATACAAGCACAGTCAAACAGAGGTCATGTGTGGATATTATTCACAGACAGGATTAAGACGCGGCTGTCCGGTAGGAATGTGCGATAAATTCGAAAAGAGAGGTAGAAAAAAGAGGAGGGTACAGTTGAAATGACAGACGAAACCAAGCAGGAGATAGAAGCGGTACTGATGTTGTTAAAAAATACATTGGTAAGAAATGGCGTAAGCATAGCACTTGCAGGAAGTGACGATACCGGAAAAGACGATGGATGCATTATGTTTTTTGATACCGCAGAGTATTGTCGCACCGGGAAATTTAAAGGGATATCTGTTAAAATAATGGATTTAGTGAGATAGGAGAAAAATAATATTATGATTGAAAAGAGAATTTATCCAGCATATGCCTTTACTGAAAATGAGAGAGAAAAGTCAACCATGAATAGCACGATTTATAATGAATTAAAGGAAAAATACAGAATTTCAAGTTATAAAGTTGATAATCTTGATGATTATGACATTGTCTTAGATTGTACACCGGGTAAGTATCGTTCTGTTTATAAGGTTATTAAAAATAATACACAATTATCAGACTTAGAACTGGCATTAATTTGTGATGATGGAAGCCTTTGCTTTGGGTACAGCAGACATGGAAATGAGTTTTACATAAATGAGGATTAGATTTAGTGAGGTAGAAATATGATGGAGTGTATGAAAAGCATGGCTAAGAAGCCACAGACCAATGCAGACCGGATCAGAAGCATGACGGATGAGGAACTGGCGGGACTTCTTAAAGAAGTAAAAGAAGATTATCAGTGGGCGAATCCCGACTATCCAGATTGTGAGGATTGTGGTGAATGGTTGAACTGGCTCCAGTTAGAAGCAGAATAGGAGAGAGCATGGAAGATAGACATTTATACAGAGGTAAAAGAACATTGACAGATAATATGTGGGTGTACTGGGATGGATTTAGCGGTGTACAACCTAATACAGTTATTGAAGAGGAGACAATCTGCCAGTGCACCGGACTTAAGGACAAGAACGGTAAACTGATTTGGGAGAATGACATTCTTTCAGGGCATATCGATGATGAGTTTCCAGAAGATGAGACGAGAAAGCGTGTCGTGTGGCATGAAAACGGATGGTGTACGAATGAGCCGGGCTGTGATGACTACGAGGAACTGGATGATTTTGATTCAGAGAATTTTGAAGTGATCGGCAACATGATTGATAACCCGGAACTGTTGGAGGTGTGACTATGACAATTGATGAAGCTATATCACACGCAAGAGAAGTGGCTGAATGCCAAAAGATGTCAGCAAGACTAATCGAAGATAATGCGTATATTCCAGAATCGGTTGATAAAGAAGCCATTACATATGGCAATACTATATGTGCAAACGAACATGAGCAACTTGCTGAATGGTTGGAAGAACTGAAGCAGTACCGCGCAATCGGCACTTCGGAAGAATGCCTGGCGGCGGTGGAGAAGCAGAACGTCAATAAGGAATTGGAAAGCCACGATGAAAAGCACACTCTTGAATGTTGTATCAGCCTTATGCAGGAAATGGTTAATGAATTTGCAGAATGGTACAGATGGCAACATGGAGAGGATGCAATTGAGGAACTTGACAAGGAAGAGAGGTTTTGTTTTAGAAAATCATACTTTAGCATTGTACAGGAACTGTTTCTTATAGGCACAAACCACTCCGGCGGTACATCTACCAGAGCGAAGTGTGAGCAGTTAGGTGTTGATAGTGCAGAAGAAATTGAATTTGATTGGAGCGATGAAGAATGAGTGAAAGCCTTAAGCCATGCCCGTTCTGCGGTGGAAAAGCAATGTTCTTAACCACTACAAATAAGTCATCACATTCGGATGTTGGGGTAATGTTCAAAATCAAATGTATGAAATGCGGAACAGAACTTCCAAAAATCTATGAATGTGAGATGTACATGGATCAGGACGGAGGCATCAGAACAGGGAAAGACGAGCGAACGAAAGCAACTACAGATTGGAACAGGAGGGCGAACGATGGGGAGATTGATTGATGAGGAGACATTAAAGCAAGAATTATATCAGCAATGGTTTATGGATATTCTTCTTACGCAGAATAGTGGCAAAGATATGTTCTATGCATTGGCACAGAAAATTGATGAAATACCGACTGCCTACGACCCGGACAAGGTTGTGGAACAGTTGGAAAATGAGAGAAAGTTTTGGGAGAATGCATACGACAGTAATTTGGGGAAAGAGAAAGCAAGAAGTTATGAGCATGCAATCGAGATTGTGAAAGGCGGTGGAACAGATGGCAATTAAACCGATTTTATTCAACACGGAAATGGTTCGGGCAATTCTGGACGGACGGAAGACTTGCACCAGACGGTTGGTAAAGCCACAGCCTAAATCAAAGCTGTGTTACACATTCGCAGGAAGTGATTCTGACACATGGGGATATCCAAATAGAACAGCACATGAAATATGGGGAGAAGAATTTAAACTTCCAAACGATATTACAGAGGAAGAATTGAGTAAACGATGGAATCCACCATATCACACAGATGATATCCTGTATGTCCGGGAAACATGGTGCGGACTTCCAGTCAATGAAGCAGGTCATATGCGTGGTCATACCATCTATTATTACAAAGCTGATGGAGAACTTCGACCTAAAGGTTGGAGAGGCACTTGGCATCCATCAATCCACATGCCGAAAGAAGCGGCACGTATCTGGCTTAAGGTTACGGATGTGAGGGTGGAGCGGTTGCAGGAAATCACATCGGAGCAGATTTGCAGAGAGGGTGTAGAGGTGGAATATCCTCATGTGTTGAATGGAGAAGAAAAAAGATATGCTTTTTCAAGACTCTGGGATTCTACCATCAAGAAGTCCGATCTTGACCGCTACGGTTGGAATGCCTCACCTTGGGTGTGGGTGATTGAATTTGAACGATGCGAGAAGCCGGAAGGAGTGTGAGAATATGAGTAAATTTGATTATGACTGTTTTTGCGGAGACGACGATTCACTTGGTTTCAATGCGAGTAAATACAACAAGGAAGAAGCTTTAAAAATTGGCGCGGAAGAATATGGGTGTAACGTAAACGAATTAACGGTAGAAGAAGCCTATATTTATTATGGTTTTGGAACTGATGAAGATGGAGAAACACGTACAACGTATTGGCTTTGCGATGTACCTAAAGGAAATAGCTTTGAAGCATGGAGAGTGTATAAAAAATAGGAGGTGGGGGTGATGTCTAAAGCAGTATTAGTTATGGATATGCCAGAATCATGTTTTGGTTGCAACTTTTTGTATTGTAACGCGGATGCAGGTATTGACAGTTGCCAGGCTATGAAGTATCAAGAATTGTTGATTCTGAAACATACGAAAAACCAGATTGGTGTCCACTTCGGGAACTGCCGGAGAAAGCAAATCATCCTGCTTATTGTGATAATGGAAGATTTGATAAAGGCTGGAATGCCTGCTTAGATGAAATTTTGAAGTAAATCGAAAGGAGTGAGAGGTTTGCTGGCCAGCGTGAAAGAGCTCTTTACTCCGAGAAAAAAATGGAATCAGTAAAAGAAAGAATGGAGCGGATCGGAGCATATGAGAAGATTGCATCATTTATGCAGAAAGAAAAGCAGCCATATGAATATAAAAGAAAATATGCACAGATCAGAGCAGAAGAGTTCGCAAGTGAATGTGATGGAAGATTGCTCAACTACCATGTTTCGGTCGGTGGACTTGACAGTATAATCTTATACCTGTTTTTACATGAGGTATGCGGAATTGATGCACCCGGAGTCAGTGCATCTACACTGGAAGACAAGAGTATACAGAGAGTACATAAAGCTCTTGGAATTATCAATGTGCCACCGCTGAAAAGGGATGATGGTACTTATTGGACGAAACCAAAGGTCATACAGGAATTTGGATTTCCGGTCATTTCAAAGGAAGTGGCTACCAAGATAGAATTGTTACAAAATCCGTCAGAGAAAAATAAAACTGTCCGCCATGCGATTATTACTGGGGAGACTGGAGAATATGGCGGATGGCAGAAAAACTCTAAAATGCAGCTAAAACAGAGATGGTTAAAGCTGTTCGGTGGATATGAGAATGAAAATGAAGGTTGTGATTTCCAGAAGCCAGATTTTCTCGTATCGTCCAAGTGTTGTTATTACCTTAAAGAGAAAAACTGTGATGACTGGGGAAAAGAGCATAACAGTGTGCCGTATCTGGGACTGATGGCATCCGAAGGTGGCAGACGTGCCAAGAGCCTGCGGATGAATGGTTGCAATTATTTTGGAGCATCCACGATCAGATCAGCACCATTTGCTATATTCCATCGACAGGATATTTTAGCACTTGCCTTAGAGATGGATCAGATGTGGAAAAGCGGACTGAAAGAAAAATATCATGAGAAGCTTTTGAAAGAAGGAAGATTATCTCAAAGTTTTGAAATGCCAGACAGCATTATACCGGAAATCTACGGAACGATTGAGAAAAAGCCGGATGGAACGCTTTATACAACTAAGGCACAACGTACCGGATGCAGTATGTGCGGTTTTGGAATCCACATGGAGAAACGCCCACATCGGTTTGATCTGTTGTATGAGAGCAATCCGAAAGAGTGGGATTATCTGATGTTCCATATGTGTAAGGACAAGGATGGGAACGATTATGGATGGGCGAAAGTGCTTGACTATATCGGTGTTGGATGGGATCCGTCCACGATCGGTGGAAATTGCAAAGGACAAATGAGGTTAGAAGATTTCCTAGAGGTGATGCCATGATTCAGATATTAGAATTATTTGGCGGTATTGGTTCCCCAAGATGTGCGTTGCGCAACTTGGGAATTCCGGTAAAAGCCATTGATTATGTGGAGATAGATAAAAAAGCTGTTCGCTCCTACAATGCCATGTTTGCGGACGAGCTTCCCTATAAGACACAATCGGTTGTCGGGTGGAATCTTAAACCGGATATTTTGATACATGGAAGTCCATGCCAAGATTTCAGTATTGCGGGAAAACAGAAAGGTGCAGATGAAGGATCAGAAACACGATCAAGTCTTATGTGGGAGACAATACATATTATTCAACAGATGGGAGCATGGAAACCAAGGTATGTAATCTGGGAAAATGTGAAAAATGTCCGTAGCAAATATATGGTACATAACCACAACCGTTATATGTCTGAACTTGCAAGGATGGGATATACAAACAGCTATGAGCTTTTGGATGCAAGGGATTTTGGGTTGCCACAGGCACGACAAAGGATATTTACGGTATCGGTGCTTGGAACAGAATATTTTGATTTTTCCAATCTGATACATACGCCAATGAGGAATATCAATAATTTTCTGGAAACAGATGTTCCAGATTATTACACAGTAACACAACCAAGCATGTTGCAGAGGATAGACGGGTTATCTGATTACAATGGAAGTTTTAAAGGCAGAGTTCCGGTTATTAAAGACTATGCTATGACAAGCACATGCAAGCAGATGAGAAGTCCAAACAGTGGCGTGATTGATTTGGGGAATGGAAAATATAGGTATCTTACCGAAAGAGAATGTTGGCGCATTCAAGGGTATTCAGATGAAGATTTTGAGAATGCACTTAGAGTACATCCGGGAAAACAAAATTGTCTGAACGGAGCTTTATATAAGCAAGCGGGAAACAGCATTCCTGTGCCGATATTTGAAAGCCTATTTCGAAAGATAATTCTTGGAGAAACAGAAAAGATGGATGAGCAGACCGGACAGCTCCGGTTTGCCTAAGCAGTTTTAAATTTCAGTATTAAGTAAAAGGAGAAAAAATATGGAAAAATTCTATATTGTTACAAATGAAGATTTTTTAAATGAAATTAAAGATTACAACATTCATGATGAAGAAAGGCGAAAATTGATAAATGAATTTTTTGACGAAAAAGGAATTGCAGGACACGCATATCATATCGGCGGAAATGGATTTTGCAATAGACCATTCGAAGATTTCGAAAAACACAGTATTCGTCTTTACGTTGAGGATTGTGAAGAAAATAATGCAAAGTTCGGTAAGGAATTATTAAAACCTGTCAATATATTCTGTGATTCCGATGTGATGATGCGTAGTTTCAGAGCAAACAGCAAGACATTAAAAGAGTTTCAAGAATTATGCATTGAGAGAAAAATCATAATTAATAATCATCCAGTTAGAGAAGACGATTATTTTAAGGAATTGCGTTACGGCGGTTATTCAGTTACCAGATTTGAACATGACGGAAAATGCTATCTGAACGTTAAAACTAAAAAGAATGGAATAACACCAGAGAGTGATGGGTTCACAGAAATTAAGGGAAGTGAGTATTACAAAGCACTTGAAGAATTTGAAAGTGGGAACTAAAAAGGTCAGTTAAATTAGAATTTAGCGGAGGTAGTGAAATGTTGGTATTGCCTATAAAAAAGAAATGGTTCTATATGATTCTTACAGGCGAAAAAAGAGAGGAATATAGAGATGTCAAGCCATATTACACGACACGATTGAACAAGATATTTAACATGGTTGACGATATTCCATTGGATTATGCAGAAACACAGGTGCGATTCACGAATGGATATGGTTATAAAGTTCCTGCATTTATTGCGGACTGTCACTTGGAAAAGAGAACCGGAAGAAAAGAATGGGGTGCTGAACCTGATAAAGAATACTATGTTTTAGTAATCGAAAAAATCAGATGGAAGAGCATGGACAATTTAGGTGGATATTTAACTGTCTAAACTGAACTTTCATGTAAAAGGAGAAACATATGAAAAGTATCAAAGAAACGATAAACAATGATGCATATTCGCACAGTTGTAACTGCCCGGTATGCAAGAAAAATATTTCCAGAGATTATGAAGAAAAGACATTCTTTTGCACGCAATGTGGTACCAAGTTACATCAAAGAGCATTTACGGAAGAGGAAATCCAGCAGTCACTTTTTGACGAAGAAATGGATAGATACGAGGATTAACCATGTCACAACTTATTATATTTCAGTCCGGCGGATTTACGAATCACGGAATCAGCTATCGAAAATATAGTCCAGAAGAATTGGAGGAAATAAGAAAAATGAAAGAATTTCCAATTATGACGAAAAAGGGCAAAGAATATATTCCCTACGATATCATTAAACCGCATGAAGAACAAGCATTAAAAAATCACTGTGGTCAGACATTAGACATATTAGCAGCCAGAGGAGGTTTGTCTTGGTCGGAAGCCTATGCTGTTCTAACAGACAGCAAAATCCCTTATAGAGATCAGTATATTTCGGAAGAATTTTACGAGAAAAAGGTAAAAGAGATAGTATCAAATGCAAAGAGAGGTATAAACATGAGTAAATATTGTCATAGCAATGACGGAGAACTTTATTATGGGGAATTTGACACAGAACAGGATGCACTAGAAGATGCAAAAGAAAGCTATCCGGGTGAGAGTGAAATTTACATCGGAACATGTACAAAGCCGATATTTAGATGGGATAGTTGCGAGGGAGAAATTATTGATTCCATCAAAGAAAATCTGTCTGAAGATGTGGGGGAAGCAGCAGAAAATTTTGAAGTTTCTGTTGAACAGGAACTGGAACTTGCGAGGATGATTGATGAAACCGTCAAAGCGTGGATAGAACAGGAAGAGATAGAGCCATCTTGTTACTGTGTTTTGGATGGTCATATTGTTTCTTTAAACTGAACTATTTAGAATTTAAAGGTAAAAAACATGGCATGGTACGCACTTTATAAATGGTATAAAGATTGGAGCAGAATAGGATACCCTAATATGATTAGTTGGTATTCTGAAAAGCTGAATCCACCAAAATGGACAATATTAAAATTCAAGTGAGGTAATAAGTAATGAGAATATTCAGATTTATAAGAGCGTGGTTTTATTATTCGACTTTCCGAAACTATCTATATTCAGAAGGTACAAAACCTGCTCAAACACGTTTTCAGTATGCAAAGGGGCATAGCAAAACAAATTTAGCGAGGTGATTTATTATGACAGTACCAAAAACAATTGAAAAATATGCAAGAGAATATGTAAAAACAGAATCTCAAAAAGCCTATCAGAAAGTAGTTGACTGGCTTAATAAGTATACAGATGCCGATGGTGTAGATATTGGAGAAATATCTATAGTATCAAAACCAACAGGAGATAAACAATTTGAAGATGGCGAATATTGTGAGCAATGGTCAGTTGGATATGAGGGAGATAGCTTTGAGGGATATTATTATCATAAAATGCGTGAGAATGATAATTATTTGAAATACACATATTTTTGTTAAACTGAACTTTAACGGATGAAAGAAGGTGATGAAATGACTGTTGCTGAAAAAATGCAGAAAAAAATGTCTGAGGTGGATAATATCATCAAAAGTATAAAAATATTATCTGAAACAGAGGCGGATTTAACGAGATGCATAGATTCCAGGATTACAATTTATATTACAACAGATAAAGGTTGCAACGAAACGAAAATTAATCTTCCCAAAGATGATGCCCTGTGTTTTATAGAATGGTATTCAAATGAGAAAAGAAAAAGATTACAGTTTATAAAAGATCAGATTGCTGATGATTTTGAATATTATTGCAATCAGGAAATGCAAAAAATTGAGGAAAGTTGAATTTGACGGAGGTAAAAACTATGAGATTCTGTAATTGTATGGAGATGTGGCGTAAAGATATGGAGGAAGACGACATTTCGAACGCAGATTGCGATGGTGACTGTGAAGGTTGCTGCTATTGTGAGGAAATTAAGACCGACAGAGAGCGGCGGAGAGAAAATGAGCGAAGAGGTGGAATTACGTTTGAGGTAATCAGAAACAGTGACAATAAGAAGTTTACGGTATATGACATTGTCAGAACACAGCATTATACATATTTCATGATCTATGATGGTGGATGGAAATATATAGACGCTGACTTATTCCGGGAATGCGATAAAAATTAAAACTGAATATTGAGATTTTTACCGGCTGAAATATGCCGGTAAAAAAATACATATCAAAGAACATATGTTCCAACCATATGTACGCAACTACAAACTAAAAAGAGCCTGTGCTGGTAACACAAGCCCTTTAGAAAGTGTTATACACTTCCCTCGACAAGAAGAGTATAGCATTTTCTACCCAGATCGTAAAGGGGGATTTGCTATGACAAAAGCAGAATTAATTAACGATGTAGTTTATGAGATGGCAGGATACCTGACACCGGAAGGAATTGACCGCCTTAAGACCGTGATTACTTTTAAACTGGTCAACATCAGACTGGCTGCAACGGAAACACTGCCATCTACAGAGATTTTCGACAACGAATACATTATGAAACGATACATAATCGACCTCACAGCCACCGGCAGAAAGCAGAGTACGATTAAGCTTTATATCACGATTATTAAAAAGTTTTTTGAGGAAACCGGCTTGAATTATCACACATGCACCGGGCAGGATGTAATGGACTACATTGCTACAAGACTGCATAAGGATAAAATCTCCAAGGCATACGCTTCAACGATTCAGAAATATATGTCTTCATTTTTCTCCTGGGCATATCGTAAAAAACATATTGAGGATGATGTATCCAGAGATATTGATAAGATTCGGCAGCCACAGAAGAGAAAAGAGCGTCTATCTGATGAAGAGATTGCCAGAGCGTCCTTATCCATCGGTCATGATCTGCGATTAAATGCGTTGTTTGAGCTTATGCTTTCGGCTGGTCCGCGTGTCGGAGAGATTGTTAATCTTGACATCGATAATTTGGATTTTGCACGAAAGGAAATCCATATCTGGGGCGAAAAGACATCACAGTGGCGCACCTGCTTTATGACGGAGAGATGCAAACAGGCATTACAACAGTACATCGGAGACCGCACTGAAGGAGCAGTATTTATCGGTTTGCGTGGCAGAGGACGGATGTGTAATAAGTCAATTGAGGATATGGTCAAAGAGATTGCACTTGCAGGCGGTTGTAAATTTCGTGCGACAGTGCACTCGTTCAGAAAAACATTTGCTTCGAGGGAATATAGGCGGACAAAAGATGTACTTTTTGTATCGAAAAGATTAGGACATAGCAGCACTGATGTGACAATTAAATATTATATCTGTGATGACGTGGAGCTTGATCGTATGCAAGCTAATTTGGCAGCATAATGATATATGTATTTATGTTGCGAAATATAATAAAAATACTGTTATAAGTATAATTTGTATGTTATAATGTTGCATTACATATAAACAGCTTGCGCGAAAGGGGGAATGTGCATGATGAGTGAAAAAGAAACGTATGAAATCTGTAATGAGGTTGACAGCTTCATAGCCAGAGAATTAACAGAATCCATAATACACAAGGTGTCCTACGATATGCTTGAGGCTCATTATGGTATTCTCCCAATCAGCAGGCGGAGTTTTTACCGGAGGCGTAGCACGGCGCAGAAGTTGATGCGGCAGAGGATGGCGCATCTGGTGGAAGAGAAGAATGGTCAGCTGAGGATGGTGTGGGAGAAATAAAAAAATATTTACTTTACGATGTGTGTAGTAGTATAATTTTTATAAATAAAAAAGGGGGAAGTCATATGGCAAAATGTTATTGGTGCGATGGCACAGGAAAATTTAAGAAACCTAGAAATCAAGAAAGCTATAGTGAAAGTTTTGACAGATTAGATGCGCCAGGTGTGTTATCTGCGGAACAATGTAGAGAACGGGCTTTAGAGGAAGTTGGATATGATATTGTAAAGTGCAAGTATTGTAATGGGACAGGAGTAGAAAGTAAATAGATAAAATACCAACCGTCAATATTTAGATGGTTGGTATTTTTTTACCCTAAACTTGGCACAAACAATATGTAAGTACGTGATAAAATTTTATTAAAAGAAATATTAGGGGGAAAAATAAAGTGAACAATAACGATTTGAAAAAGGCGTACTTACAATCATATATCCCATCCATAAATGCAGCCAAACGTATAGAGGAAGAAATAGAACAACTACGGCTGGATAAAATGATGCCATCTGTTATTATGGATGATATGCCACATGCACATAATAAAACAGATCTGTCTGATTATATGGCAAAGTTAGATGAACTGATAAATAAGCTAATAGCTGCCAGATACAAACGTATTGATCTATATGCAGAAATATTTGCAGATATTGAAAAGATGGAAAATGAGACAGAAAGAGAGGTATTAACATATCGGTATCTTCGCCGGTACAGCTGGGAAAAGATTTGTGTGCATATGGGGTATCAGTGGGCACAAATTCACCGGATTCATGCTAATGCATTAAAAAACTTCAATCCAACAGGAGCATACTACCAACTGATGATAAAAAATGCAGAAGTTGATAAAGATGATACACAATGATACATATGTTCGTGATAATATATAAGATGAAAAGAGCGCAAGTAGAAAAGAATCTGCTTACGCTTTTTTTATGGGCGTCGGATGGGCGCCCTATTCCCCCTAAGTTATTTGAGGGATACTGATAAAAGAAATGGTGGTGATGGTCCTTGCCAAAGGCAAAAGATGCGAGAGCGGACAAAGCCTTTGAAATGTATAAGCAAGGGCTTAAGCTAATAGATATTGCAAATCAGCTAGGAGTAGCAGAGGGAACGGTACGAAGTTGGAAAAACCGGTACAAATGGAATGGCGAAACGAATGCAACGTTGCAAAAAAATAAACGCAACGTTGCGAAAGAAAATAAACAAGCAAAGAAAGTAAAAAAAGAGTCTGTTGCAGATGAAGTAGAAGCGGTGATACAAAACGCTGATTTGACTGATAAGCAACAGCTTTTTTGCATTTATTATATTCGTTGCTTTAATGCCACCAAGGCATATCAGAAAGCGTATGATGTTGATTATGCGACTGCCGTGGTAAATGGTCCTAGACTGCTCGGAAATGCTAGGATAAAAGATGAAATTTTCAGGTTGAAACAAGAACGTCTCAACAGGGAGTTCCTGAGTGAGTCAGACATCTTCCAGAAGTATATGGACATTGCTTTTGCCGATGTGACTGATTTTGTGGAGTTTGGAAATGAGGATGTAGATGTGATCCTGGACACTGGAGAACGAAAGACTATCACAGTAAGCCATGTCAATATCAAGAATGATGCGGATGTGGACGGAACGATTATTTCAGAAGTGTCCAAAGGCAAGGACGGCGTAAAGGTAAAACTTGCTGACCGGATGAAAGCTTTGCAGTGGCTTTCGGATCACATGGATCTTGCCACTGAGAAGCAGAAAGCAGAGATTGCATTACTGAAAGCCAAAGTTCAGACAGATGACGGCGATGAGGTTGCAGATGATGGATTCCTTGAAGCTTTGAATGGTACTGCCGCGGAGGACTGGGGTGATGAAGAGAATCAGTAAGATTAAGCGGGTTTTCAAGTTCAAGCCATTTTCCAAGAAGCAGCGCAAGGTATTGAACTGGTGGTGTGAAGATTCTCCGGTTAAAGATAAGGATGGTATTATCGCAGATGGTGCTATTCGATCTGGCAAGACGGTGAGTATGTCGCTATCGTTTATTATGTGGGCGATGAGCACATTTGACGGCGAAAATTTTGGTATGTGCGGCAAGACAATCGGTTCTTTCCGCAGAAATGTATTATTTTGGCTTAAGCTGATGCTGCGAAGTCGCGGTTATACGGTGGCAGATCACAGGGCTGACAATTTGGTAATCATCACAAAAGGAGATGTGACCAATTATTTCTATATATTTGGCGGCAAAGACGAACGATCACAGGATCTCATTCAGGGTATTACCTTGGCTGGGGTCTTTTTTGATGAAGTTGCGTTGATGCCGGAAAGCTTCGTGAACCAGGCAACCGGACGATGTTCTGTTGATGGTTCGAAGTATTGGTTCAACTGCAACCCGGATGGACCGTATCATTGGTTCAAGACCGGATGGATTGATAAGAGAGAAGAAAAGCATCTGTTGTATCTGCATTTCACGATGGATGATAACTTGAGTCTGTCGGAGAAAATCAAGGAACGATACCGTGGCATGTACACAGGTGTGTTCTACCGCCGGTACATCCTTGGACTATGGGCGATGGCAGAGGGCATTATTTACGATATGTTCGACACTGCCAAGCATGTGATTTCCAGCACGGCTGATCTGGTCAATGCAAATTATTATGTGTCCTGTGACTATGGTACACAGAATGCAACAGTATTCCTGTTGTGGTGCAAAGAACGTTCTGGGCGGTGGGTGTGCTGCCGCGAGTATTATTATTCCGGCCGAGATGAGGAAAGGCAGAAAACGGATAGTGAGTATGCGGATGATCTGGAGCGGTGGCTTGGTGATATAAAGCCGGTGAAGATCATTATAGATCCATCGGCAGCGTCCTTCATTGCAGAGTTGAAAAAACGAGGCTATGCGATCAAGAAAGCAAAAAATGATGTATTGGATGGAATCCGGTTTGTGGCATCGCTGCTGAATCAGGGGAAAATCGCCATCAGTGACCAGTGCCCGAATACGATCAAAGAGTTTGTGTCGTATATCTGGGACCAGAAAGCATCTGAGCGTGGCGAGGATAAACCGGTAAAGCAGCACGATCATGCGATGGATGCTTTTCGGTATTTCTGTTATACGATTATTCGCAAGCCGGGCGGTATCAGCATTTTGAAATAGAGGTGATAGACATGGAACTTGAGATTATGAAAAAACTCATAAGAAAATATGAACCGGGACATACAAAGTTTTCCTTTAATGCGATGCAGGCAGAGCGGTATTACCGGAATGAAACGGATATTTTAATTAATAAAATTAGTGATGAGAGAAAAGAGGATGCAGATAATCCGTTGCGTAATGCGGATAACCGGATTCCGAGGAACTTCCACGGACTTATTGTCAATCAAAAGGCTGCATATATGTTTACAGCACCGCCACTTTTTGATATTGGGAATGAGCATGGAAATGAAGTCGTGACAGAAGTACTCGGTGATGAATACCGGAAAAACTGCATGGAGCTGTGCGTAAATGCTTCCAATGCATCGGTGGGATGGATTCATTACTGGGAGGATGGAGATGAGACATTCCAGTGGGCGGTAGTCGACAGCAAGCAGATTATTCCGATTGAATCACACGATTTGAAAAAGAAACTGCTCGGTGTTCTTCGTGTGTATGATGAAATCGACGAGGAAACAGGAGATACCTATACAATTTATGAATACTGGGATAAGGAAAGTTGTTGGACGTTCCGGCGGAAGTGTGGCGACACTTTAGAAGATGGGCTGTTCTACTACAACACTTTCATGGTGCCGGATACCGGAGATTTTGTCGCAGAATATCGGCATGAATTCGGAGAGGTGCCTTTTATTCCATTCCCGAATAACAACACGAATACAAACGATCTGAAAAATATAAAACCGCTGATAGACGTTTACGACAAGGTCTACAGCGGTTTTATTAATGATTTGGATGATATACAGGAATTGATATTTGTACTGTCTGGGTATGGCGGAACTGATCTCGACACGTTTTTATCAGACTTGAAAAAATACAAAACTATCAAGGTTGATGGAGATGATGGAAGTAATCCGGGAGTGAGCACGCTCAACATTGAAATACCGATTGAAGCACGTAACAGCGTGTTGGAAGCCACCAGAAAGGCTATTTTTGAACAAGGGCAGGGATTTGATCCACAGCCGGAGAATTTTGGGAATCAGAGTGGAGAAGCTCTTAAATTCATGTATTCATTGCTGGAGATGAAAGCTGGGTTGACTGAAACGGAGTTTCAGCTTGGGTTTGCACGTCTGGTAAGAGCGATATGCCGACATGAAGGGATTGATTGTAAGAAAATCATTCAGACATGGTCCCGCACTTGTGTAAAGAATGACGCGGAACAGGCACAGATTTGCAAGGATTCGGTCGGAATTGTAAGTAAAAAGACAATCCTTAAAAATCATCCACTTGTTGAGGATGCGGACGCAGAATTAAAACAGTTAGAAAAAGAAGCACAGGAAGCACAAGAGAAAGCAGATGCTTATGTTGGAGCTTTTAATTCAAAAGGTGAGGAGAAAATTAATGAAGCAAACAGTGATGATTCTGGGGACGGAATATCAAATAGAAATACATAAATGGTCAGAAGATAAAGAATTAAGCCAAAATTCGTGGGCTGGTTACTGTTGTAGCGAAATTCCACTGATCGTTATAGCAGATTTAGATGATGAAGAGCATTTTTGGTTTCGCAATGACGAAGAAAAAGATGCGTACTTTAAGAGCTGCTTGCGCCATGAAATTATTCATGCATTTTTGAATGAAAGTGGATTGAAAGATAATTTTGAACATACTCCGCACGCTGGGCATGAAGAAACGATGGTTGATTGGATAGCAATTCAGTTTCCGAAGATTGCAACAGTATATAAAGAGTTGGGGATTTTATGAAATGAGGTGATTGCATGGAAAAGCGGACAAGTGAATATTGGCAGGAACGTTTCCAGCAGTTGGAAGAAGCGCAGCATGACACATCCGTTCAGACCATGCAGAGTATCGAGCAGGAGTTCCGGCGTACGGAACAAGTATTAGACGGAAAAATTAATGCTTGGTATCAGAGATTTGCATCCAATAACAAAATTTCAATGATAGAGGCAAGGAGATTGCTCAACAGCGATGAGCTGGAAGAGTTTAAGTGGGATGTACAGGATTATATTAAATATGGAGAAGAAAACGGTATCAATCAGCAGTGGATGAAAGAACTTGAGAATGCTTCGGCAAAGGTACATATCAGCAGATTGGAGGCACTTAAGTTACAGACACAGCAGGAATTTGAAAAATTGTACGGAAATTATCATGATTCCATAGATGAGCATATTACAAATCTTTATACATCTGGATATTATCACACAGCATTTGAAGTACAGCGAGGTATGGGTGTTGGCTGGCAGATGCAGAATTTTAATTCAGAGAAAGTCAGTGATATTATACATAAACCGTGGGCTGTTGATGGACGTAACTTTTCAGATCGTGTTTGGACGGACAAAACAAGACTAATTAACAGTATGCATGATTCTTTAACTCGAATGTGTATTACAGGGGAATCACCGGATAGAGCTATACAGGAAATATCCAAGAACATGAAAGTGAGCAGGTCACAGGCTGCGAGGATTGTTCAGACGGAATCGGCGGCTTTTTCTGCAAAGGCACAGGAATCATGTTTTTCTGATCTTGGTGTGGAAGAGTTCCAAGTGGTTGAGACCTTAGATAGCAATACGTGTGATACATGTGGAGAGATGGATGGAAAACATTTTCAAATGAAAGATTATAAGATTGGTGTTACCGTACCGCCATTTCATCCGAATTGCCGTGGCTGTACATGCCCTTATTTTGATGATGAATTTGACAGTGTGGGCGAACGTGCTGCCCGTGGCGAGGATGGAAAGACCTACTATGTGCCGGCAGATACGACGTTTGAGGAGTGGAAAAAATCGTTTGTTAATGGTGATGCGGACTTTGTGTCAAACAGTTTCCAACCACGATATGGAGCGGAAAAGGAGTGGAAACATGTAAAATTTAAGACCAAAACAGAAAACATACAAGAATATACTGACAAAAAACGGGAGCAGAATTTCTTTGGGATTCCAGTTGATAAAACTGCATCTTGGATAGGGAAAGATAATAAAATTGGTAAAGTAGAGGATTTACAGGAATATTTTGTAAATGGTGAAGCTTTCAAAGTTGATGGAAAGAGAGTGCTGTTGGATTATTCGGAACATGAAAAAGAAATTGCAAATATTATTGCAAAAGGAACTGGGAAAGATATAAAGATGGTTCCAAGGATAACGTTCCCTCAAAATATACAGACACCGGATTACCTGATAGATGGAATAAAATTTGATTTGAAAACTCCCCTTGGAAATGGAAAAAATACGTTGTATGGGATGGTAAAATCGAAAAAGAAACAAGCAAATAATTTTGTTATATGTGCTGACAAAACTGCACTAAGCATGGATGAGATAGAGCAACAGATACAAGGAATTTATAGCTCAAGAAATACGGCATTTGTTGATATAATTATTTTGGTAAAGAATCAGGAGATTGTGAAAATCTATAAAAGAAATAAATAAGAGCCATTTTCGCTCCCGGCAACTCTGTATAACACAGAGGCAAAGGGGGGAACAAAATGACTCTTATTAAGATATCTTATGTATATATTACAACAATATCCGTAAAAAAGCAATAAAAACCAGTAATAACAGGGCAACCGGAAATCTATGAACCGAACAGCGCAGAGGTGACGCTAAGTAAGTTCCTCCGGCAGTCCTGTTTTTATATTGTCTTTTATCCGCAGACATTAAAGAACGGCATTACTCATCTGGAGAATAAACAGAGAATCCCAATACCCGGAGAGCGGGAATAAAAATCTATGGAGGATAAAAAAAATGGAATGGTTAAAGGCAATTTTAGAAAAGGCAGAGATTAAAGATGGAAAACTTGATGTGGATGCAGTCATGAATGCGGCACAGAAAGAGTTCCCAAAACATGCAGTACCAAAAGATGATTTTAATAACAAAGTCAAAGAGTTGGAAACTGCAAATGACACGATCACAGAGCTTAAAAAATCCAATGGAGATAATGCAGATTTGCAGAAAAAAATTGGAGAATATGAAACAGAGATTAAAGACCTTAAATATTCAGCAGAGAAAACAGCAAAGACATACGCCTTAAAAGAATCTCTTGCAAAGCAGGGAGTTCTGGATCCAGACTATCTGATTTATAAGGCAGGTGGGCTGGATAAGTTCAACTTCGATAAAGAAGGGAAGCCTGTTGGCGTAGAGGATGCTGTGAAACCATATAAAGAGGATGCGGCAATGGTACATTTGTTTAAACAGGAACAGCAGAAACCACCGTATAATCCGAAAAATGGTGGCGCAGGTGGTACAACAAATCCATTCGCAAAGGAAACATTTAATCTGACTGAGCAGGGACGTATTTTAAAAGAAAATCCAGCACAGGCAAAAGAGCTTGCCACTGCGGCTGGAGTAACGATTTAAGAAAGAGAGGATAAATATTTATGGCAATTACAAAAATTTCAGACGTTATTGTACCGGAACTTTTTAACCCGTATGTAATGAACAGAACAATGGAGTTATCAGAGTTTTTCAAGAGTGGGATTGTGGTAAACAGTCCAGAATTTGATGTGTTGGCAAGCGAAGCGGCAAGAACACATAATATGCCGTTTTTTGAGGATTTACAGGGGGAATCCGAAGCGATTCTTGAAGATGTCAAGATGACTGCTAAGAAAATTGGTTCCAATGAGGATGTATCAACTACCATTTTCCGCCAGAATATGTGGGGAGCAACGAATCTTTCCGCTGCTTTGGCAGGTGCTGATCCAATGAAAGCGATTGGTGATCTGGTTGCGTCTTATTGGGCACGTGATATGCAGAAAGAGCTGATTGCGATTCTTACTGGAGTATTCGGTACAACTACAGCAGGATCGGAAGGAACACCGGCGGCAGAGACCAGAATGAAAGATCATATTCTTGATCTTACTGCAGGTAAGACAGAAGCAGCAAAGCAGATCAGTGCGTCAGCATTTATTGATGCATGTCAGTTGCTTGGTGATGCACAGTCACAGTTATCTGGCGTCGCAATGCATTCAGCAACAAAGTCTTATCTGAAGAAACTGAATCTCATTGAGACAGAGCGTGATTCTACGGATGTAGAGTTTGATACCTATCAGGGTAGACGTGTAACTGTAGATGACGGATGTCCAGTAGGTGCCGGAGGTGTGTACACTACATATCTTTTTGGAAATGGCGCAGTAGCATATGGTAATGGTTCTCCTGTTGGGTTTGTGGCTACCGAGACGGATCGTGATAAACAGACCGGTGCTGGTATTGATTATCTCATTAACCGTAAAGCATTTATTTTACATCCAAGAGGAATTGCATACACTGGAGCAAAACGTGATCATGTGGAAACACCACTTCGTACAGAACTTGCAATGGCAGAGAACTGGAAACCTGTATATGAGTCAAAACAGCTTAGAATTGTTGCTATTAAACACAAAATCGGGTAGGTGATGATCATGGAAGGAAGTAGCAAGCTGACAGCCGAAAGGCTGTTAGCACTTCTTGGATTAAATGCCGATGAGCAGAGCATAGAAATATGTGTAGAGTTTGCATTGGATAACGCAAAAGAAATTGTGAAAAATTACTGTCACATTGATGAAATACCAGCAGAATTAGAAACAACAGTTTTGCGCATGGCAATGGATATTTACAGAAATGAAAAGCCTGGAGAATTAGAGACACCACAAAGAGTTTCTTCGGTTCAAATCGGTGATACTTCTACATCATTTGGCACTGTATCTGCATCATTTACAGATAGTCTCATGAAAAACTACAAATCATCTTTAAACCGATACAGGAAGGTAGTGTTCACATGAACATGGTAAGAAAAATCATTGAAAGTACATATGATGGAAGATGCACCGTGATGCAACGTGCAGAATGTGAGAAGCCTAATGGATCGACAGGATTTACTAACACTGTGATTTTAGAGAATGAGCCTTGCAGACTTTCTTTTAATAGTAAGGAATCTACCAAGGAAGGAGATAGAGCTTCAATTCAAACGCAAACTGTAAAGCTATTTTTAAAACCGGAGAAAATCATAGAGCCAGGTTCAAAGATAACGGTAACGCAGAATGGTGTCACAACGGATTATGCAAGCTCCGGTAAGCCGGCGGTATATGAAACACATCAGGAAGTTATTCTTGAATTGAAGGAAAAGTGGTCATAATGAGCGTAAAGTATAAAGAATTACAGGATTTCACAAGAAAAATCGAGGATTTCAATAAACAGCAGAAAGAGGAATTTATGAAGGCCTGCTGTAAAGAATTGGCTGCCAGATTATTAGCAAAAGTAATAAAGCGTACACCTGTTGGACATTATGAAAATAAAGTTGGCGGTACGCTGCGGCGTGGGTGGACAGCAGAAAAAACGGGTGATTCAAAGCGGGATACAACTCAGGCAATGTATGATAATTTATTTGGATCAGACCAAATAATATCTCAAGAAAATATGAGTGTTCGTAAAGAGGGAAACACATATATTATTGATGTTACAAATGCTGTTGAATATGCTGTGTACGTTGAATATGGACATAGAACAAGAGACCATAAAGGATGGGTTCCGGGAAAGTATATGCTGACAATTTCTGAAAATGAGTTGCGAACTGTTACACCACAGATTTTAGAGCAAAAATTACATAAATTTCTGGAGGATGCGATGAAATGATACAGAAAGTAATTGATGGTATTATTGTAGCAATCAGGACAGAATATGATTCAGCACATTTTAAAGTGTATACAGAATTGGTAGAGCAGGGATTAAGAAATCCGTGTTTTTCTGTTATGTGTCTGAATCCAAGTGTGGAAGTGACTGGAAAAGTTCGCTCAAGACGATATTATCCGTTTGTGATTGACTATTTTCCTAAATCAGATGATGAGCCTGTGGATGAATGTAATACCGTCTATGAGACTTTAATCGAATGCCTCGGTGATATTACTGTAGAGGATAAGATTATACATGGCAGTAATGTAAGTGGAAATGTAGTGGATGGAGTTTTACATTTTCAGATTACATATGATCTCTTTTTACTCAAAAAAGAGGAATTAGAAAGTATGATGCAGTTTGAGGAGAGCACAAAAGTGATGTAAAGGAGGATAACATGGCAGAAACAAAAAAAGAACCAGAAAAGATTTTATTCTCAAAGGAACAGATTGTAAGTTCCATGAGATATAAAAAGTACAGAGATTTTTTGGCGGGGAATCTGGACAAGCATAAAAATTATTCAACAGAAGAAATTGATAAGATGATTGACTCGTTTTACGGAAAGGGTAAGAGTGGAAAATAATGGCATTAGGTGGAGGAACATATTTAACACAGAATAAAGTACTTCCGGGGGCTTATTTTCAGTTCATTTCAAAAGCAATTGCATCAGCAACGTTATCAGACAGGGGCGTAGCTGCAATGGCGTTGGAATTGGACTGGGGTGCTGATGATAAGGTGTTTAGTGTTACAGCTTCGGATTTCATGAAGGATAGTAAAAAAATGTTTGGATTCGACCATGATGCGGCAGAAATGTTGCCATTAAGAGAACTTTTCAAACATGCGTCCAAAGTATATGTATACAAAGTCACTTCTGGGGGAGTGAAAGCTTCGAATACATTTGCGGAAGCAAAATATACAGGCAAAAAAGGAAATGACCTTAAGGTTGTTATTCAGACAAATGTGGATGATGGTGAAAAATTCGATGTATTACTGTATCTTGGAACTGAAAAAATGGACAGTCAGACAGTTTCCAAAGCATCAGAGCTTATTGATAATGATTTTGTTATGTGGAAAAAATCCGCTGAATTGTCTGTTACAGCAGCAACAGCATTAAGCGGTGGAACAAATGGTACAGCATCGACATCAAATCATCAGGCATTTTTAGATAAAATCAGTTCTTATCCAGATGTGAATGCAATTGGATATGCCGGATCTGAAAGTGCAGTAAAAGGACTGTATGCCGCTTTTGCAGACAGATTAAGAAATGATGTAGGCATTCGATTACAAGTGGTTATGCACGATTATAGTTCGGCTGATTCGATTTCATGTGTAAATGTGAAAAACAGTGCAGAACTTGTGTATTGGGCTACAGGTGTTATTGCCGGTACTGCTGTAAATAAATCTGCGACAAATATGAAATATGATGGCGAATTAAGCATTAACACTGAATTTACCCAGGATGAACTTACAGAAGCTTTGGAAAAAGGCGAATGGGTGTTACATCAGGTGGGTACAGAGGTTCATGTTCTTGAGGATATCAATTCTTTTACCAGCATCACAGACGAAATGGGCGATATTTTCAAGGATAATCAGACAATCCGCGTCATCGACACAAGAGCAGATTCCATTGCTTCAATTTTTGCTTCCAAATATCTTGGAAAGGTTCCGAATGACAAATCGGGAAGAGTAAGTTTGTGGTCAGATATTGTGAAAATTGATCAGCAGTTAAGCGATATCAATGCAATCGAAGATTTTGATCCAGAAGATATTACTGTCGAACAGGGTGATACAAAGAAATCAGTACTTATTAACAGTGCAATTACCATTATTAACACAATGGAAAAATTGTACATGAAATCAATGATTGAGTAACAGGAGGAAGATGGGCATGTCGAAACAGTTTATGAATACGCAGGATGCACCAAGCGCAAAACAGGCAGAGTTTTTTTGCACAATTAATGGAAGACGTTATTCTATGCTTAATGCAAAAAAATTTGAAGCAAAAGCAAATGTCAAAAATGCCGATGTGACAAGATTAGGTGCATTGATTGATGGTAAAAAAGCGGTCGGACTTACCATTAAATTCTCAATGACAGTTTATAAATGCAGTGAAATGTTTGATAAATTGATCGAGGAATTTAAGAATACAGGCTTATTGCCAACCTTTGAATGCCAGGTAACGAGTAGTGATTCAGCAACATGTATGGGACGGAGCACGAAGGTATATAAGCAGTGTGTAATTGAGGGAGATGTTCTTTTATCGATGTTCGACGCAGACGGCGAATTTGTAGAGCAGACCATTGAAGGATATGCAATGGATTTTGATTCGCCAGAGAGATATACAGATCCAGAATATATGTAAAGAGTTGAGGCAGACAATTAGCAGATCATGCAGTGTCTGCCTTTATATTTTAAGAATGAGGTAAGTGATATGGGAAATTTAGCATATTTTTTGAAAAAGAACAAAAAGGAAAAGAAAAATGCATTTTTTGCTGCAACAAAATCATTATGCGATGAAAATGGAGAACCGTTAAAATGGGAAATTAAAGCTTTATCAACAAAAGAAACAGAAGCTATCAGAGAAAAATGCACAATAGATGTTCCAGTCACCGGAAAACCGGGTGTTATGCGACCAAAAGTAAATTCTTCTAAATATGTAGCAGAATTACTCGTTTCAGCTGTAGTATACCCAGATCTTTATAATGCAGAGTTACAGGATTCCTATGGAGTTAAAACTGCATCAGATCTTTTGAAAGAAATGGTAGATGATCCGGCAGAGTATAACAATTTTGTCGAATTTGTCCAGGAATACAACGGATTAGATGAAACCATGAATGATAAGGTGGAAGAGGCAAAAAACTAATAGAAGGCGGCGATAGTGAAGCCAATTATGCATATTATGCATTGCATAAGCTTCATATATTGCCGTCCAGATTAATGGAACTAGATGAAAATGAGCGTGCTTTTATTTATGCGGCAATTGATTTGAGGATTGAAGCTGAAAAAAGGCAGGAAGAAAAAATGAAGCATAGCTCAAAATAACAAGAGTATTAAAATTATATTTATGCTCATGAAAGGTTGGTGGATTTATGGCGATAGGAACAGCTATTGAGATAACTGATAAGATGACAGGACCATTAAATCGTATCACAGCCGCTTTATACAGCACAACGGATGCATTGCATGATACAGATCAGGCAACTAATTCTGCATTTAATTCTGCTGGTATTCAGGCAATCACGCAGGAATTGTATGGATATGAAAGAAAGATTCAGGATATACAGGATGAGTTAGATAGATCAAATAATAAGATACAGGAAATGCAGGAACAGACAGAAAAGGCAAGAAGTTCTGCTGGTGGATTGGAAAATGCATTTAGAAAAGCTGCAGGTATACTCGCAACTGTAGCAACAGTACAGACATTAAAAAATGTTCTTGATACATCAGACGAACTGACAGCAATAACGGCACGTCTTGAAATGATGAATAATGGTTTCGAATCTGTAGGAGGAAATTTAAAAAGTACGTCAGATTTATTTAATCTAGTGTATGCGTCTGCGCAGGATGCCAGAGGTTCATTTGCAGATATGTCAGCAGTCGTTGCAAAATTCGGAAATAATGCGAAGGATGCTTTTAGCAGTTCGGCAGAGGCCGTTGATTTTGCAAATCTTGTACAAAAAGAGATGGTAATTGCCGGCGCATCCACGACAGAAGCTTCAAATGCAATGTTGCAGTTGTCACAGGCATTAGGCTCTGGCGTCCTTCGTGGTGATGAGCTTAATAGTATCTTTGAGCAGGCTCCGAACCTTATACAGGAAATCGCAAATTATCTCGAAGTCCCAATCGGAGAAATCCGGCAGATGGCGTCGGAGGGACAGATTTCGGCTGATATTGTAAAACAGGCAATCTTTTCTGCTTCTGATGAGATCAACGACAAGTTTAATAATATGCCTATGACATGGTCGCAGATTTGGACATCTATGCAAAATACAGCATTAATGAAATTCCAACCGGTATTACAGAGAATTAATGAGATTGCGAATAGTGAGGAATTTAAACAATTTACGCAGACTGCAATAAATGATATGGCTGTACTTGCAAATGTATCACTGAGTGTGGTTAATACGCTGATTCAGGGAGCCGCTTTCGTATCTGATAACTGGTCCATTATCAGTCCAATTATTTATAGTGTGGCATTGGCACTGGCATTTTATAATGGTGTGCTTATAATGCATAATGCATATGAAGCAGTTTCCAACGGATTAAAATTGGTCGCTGCGATAAGAGCGGTTGCGCATGGGACAGCTACAGCAACAGAAGCGGCAGCTACAACCGGAGCATCTGCGGCACAGATTGCATTTAATGCTGCTTTATATGCTTGTCCGCTTACATGGATTGTACTTGCCATTGTTGCAGTGATAGCAGTAATTTACATGGTCGTTGCAGCAATTAATAAGGTACAGGGTACAACTATCAGTGCGACAGGTGTTATATGTGGAGTAATCGCTACAGCCGGTGCTCTGATTGGAAATATTGTGATAGGATGGGTAAACAGGATTATAACAGTCGGAGTCGGCCTGTGGAATTTAATTGCAAATTTCGCAGCATCTTTTGGAATTGTTTTTGAACATCCGATTATTGCTATTGAAACCATGTTTATGTCTCTTTTCAATTTTATACTGAGTGTTGTTGAAAGCGCGGCAAAATTACTAGATACAATCTTTGGATCTAGTCTTGCTGATGCAGTGAGTGGTTTTCAGGATACAATACAGGCAAAAATCGACGCTAAAATTGAAGATGCGGGAGGAACAGCATCAAATCAGTTAAATCCAGAAGACTACACGCTTGACCGTATAAATTATGGTGATGCGTATCAAAGTGGTTATGATTTCGGAAAAGGAATTGATGATAAAATATCTTCTGCTTTTTCCGGCGGATTATCTACAGACAGTTTTTCAGATTTACTTACTTCCGCTGGATATGATTCTGCATCGGATGGAATGGCTTCAACGTTGGGAGATATTTCGAAAGATACAAGTGCAATTGCAGATTCTGTAGATATCAGCAATGAAAATTTGGAGTACATGAGAGACCTTGCAGAGCGGGAAGTCATTAATCGTTTTACAACAGCAAGTGTAAATGTAAATATGGGAGGGGTTACAAATACAGTAAGCCAGGATACAGATCTTGATGGAGTGATTTCATATTTGGCTAATGGAGTAACAGAAGCATTGCAGCAAGCAGCAGAGGGGGTGCATTCATAAAATGGCATATTATTTTTATTTAGGAAAAACATTGTTGCCGGTTGCACCATCGAAGCTCACTCTTAAAATTGGTGGACAGAATAAAACATATAACCTTATAAATGATGGTGAAATTAATGTTTTGAAATCTGCCAGTTTGACAGAAATTGAATTTGATGCGCTGTTACCGAATGTTCAATATGGTTTTGCAGTTTATAAAAATGGCTATCAGCCAGCAGAGGCCTTTCTGAATGCTATAGAGACATTGAAAAAAAGTAAACTGCCATTTCAATTTATCGTTACACGAGCATTTCCTAACGGAAAGATGTTATTTGATACGAATATGAAAGTATCACTTGAAAATTATAACATTGTGGAAGAAAGCAAGAACGGTTTAGACGTTACTGTATCGATAAAGCTTAAGCAGTATAAGGAATATGGAACGAAAACAGCTATTTTATCGATTACGCAGAGAAAGACAACAGCAAAGGTGAAAAATTCTCGTAATACATCAACAGCACCATCTAATGGTTTGCCAACCACTTATACCGTCAAAAAGGGTGACTGTCTAAGTGTAATAGCAAAAAAGTTTTATGGAAGTGGATCAAAAACATATTATATGAAAATTGCAAATGCAAATGGAATCAGCAATCCTAATTTGATATATCCAAATCAAGTATTTACGATTCCGGTATAGGAGGGAAAATGTCAGCAGAATTATTAATCCAGAATGGAGATACTGTGTATTTTCCCGCCGTACTAGAGGATATTAAATGGGAAACTGAAAGGTATGGATCACCGGGAAAGTTAACTTTTAAATGTATGTATGACAGCAAATTAAATGTCACAGAGGGTAATCCAGTGAGATTGCGCTGGAATGGATTAAATGTGTTTTATGGCTTTATTTTTAAAATAGAAAAGGACAAGGAACCGGTGCTGTCGATTACTGCATATGATCAATTGCGGTATTTTAAAAATAAGGATACTTATGTGATTAATGGGAAAACAGCCGGTGAAGTTTTAGAGCTGATAGCTGCAGATTTTGAATTGCAGACTGGAGATGTGGAAGATACCGGTTATGTAATACCATCCCTTGTGGAAGACGGAAAATCTTTATTTGACATCATGCAGGATTGTCTGGATCAGACTTTAATGAATGTTGGTGAAATGTATGTTTTATATGATGATTTCGGCTCATTGTCACTGAAAAATATTGCAAATTTGGCAGTTAATATTTTGATTGATTCTGAAACAGGAGAAAATTATAAATATAGCTCATCCATTGATGATCAGACGTATAACAAAATAAAGCTTGTTTATGACAATAAGAACACCGGACAGAGAGATGTATATATTGCGCAGGATTCATCTAAAATGAATGAGTGGGGAATGCTGCAGTATTACGATAAGTTATCTGAGGGTGAAAATGGCAAAGAAAAAGTTGAATCTTTATTGCAATTGTATAACAGAAAATCAAAATCATTTCAGATTACGAATGCAATAGGAGATGTATCAGTCCGGGCAGGATGTTTATTACCTGTTATTCTGGATTTAGGAGTTGCAAAAGTTCAGTCTATGATGTTGGTGGAATCGTGTAAGCATGTTTTTAGAGAAAATGAGAATTTTATGAATTTGACATTAAGGGGTGGTGATTTTGTCTGAATTTGATGGATTGATCAAACAGATCAAGCAAGCAGCATTAGATGCAGTAAATTCCGCCGGACCAGCAGGATTTTATGAAGGAACAGTATTAAGCGTATCTCCATTAAAAGTTAAAGTAGACCAGAAGCTTATACTTGGGAAAGAACAACTTGTCTTAGCGCGTAATGTAACAAACCATGAGATGTCTGTTGATGTTGATTGGGAATATGAAAAGGGGACGAAAAAAATAGTAATCCATAATGCATTAAAAACAGGAGATAAAGTGATCCTTGCAAGAATCCAGGGCGGTCAAAGTTATATTATTTTGGATAAGGCGGTGTAAATATGATCCCAAGTGTTAATAATTTGTTGCTTACAGAAATAAATGAAGAGGATATGCCGAGTAAAAATTATCGAATGATCAGTGAAAGCGTTAGAGGTACGGTGGATACCATTGAAGCAATGAAGCAGGTGGTATATAAGATATTATGTACAGAACGATATGTCTACCCGATATACTCATGGAATTATGGGATAGAATTGGTGGATTTATTTGGCGAATCAGTAACATATGCATGTCCTGAGATAACCAGGCGAATCGAAGAAGCATTGTTGCAAGATGAAAGAATTAATTCGGTAGATCAATTTGAATTTGATACAAGTAAAAAACATGAGGTGGTGTGTACATTTTCAGTACACACCATTTTTGGTGATTTTCAGATGGAAAAAGAGGTGAGTGTTTAATGTTCGAAGAGATGACATATGAAAAGATTATGGAACGCATGTTGTCCCGTGTGCCAGATGCACTGGATAAGCGTGAGGGTGCGATTATATTTGATGCACTTGCACCGGCAGCATTTGAAATGTCTATTCTTTATACTGAATTAGAGACAGCTTTAGACCAGACATTTGCAGATACTTGTCAAGGAGTTTATCTGGACAAAAGATGCATGGAAAGAGGAATCACAAGACAGCCAGCAACACATGCGATTGTTCAGGGAACTTTTAAACCGACTGACTTGGATTTGTCTGGTTTGCGATTTAATTGTGGAGATTACAATTATACAGTTAAAGAACCGATTGGAAATGGTGTGTACGAGATGGTGTGTGAGACAGCAGGAAGCCTTCCCAATGGAATTTCTGGTCAGTTGATTCCAATTGACTATATTAACGGATTAGAAACAGCAGAGATCACAGCTATTTTAATTTCGGGAGAAAATGAAGAATCAGATGAAGATCTCAGATCGAGATACTTTGATACTCTTGTGAGCCAGGCATATGGAGGCAACATTACAGACTATAAGCAGAAAACAAACGCTATAGAAGGTGTTGGTGGGGTAAAAGTAACACCTATCTGGAATGGCGGAGGAACTGTAAAGTTAACTATTATTGCATCAGATTATACAGTGCCTACAATCACATTGATAGGAAAAGTACAAAAAGAGATTGATTCGGTAGCTCCAATCGGACATATCGTAACGGTAGATGGCGCGGCTAAAAAGGAGATACAGATAGAAACTAATATCGTATATCAGACAGGGTGGAGTTGGAAAACATCTGGAAATTATATTGAAAAAGCTATTGATGCTTATTTTCAGGAACTTGCAAAAAACTGGGCGTCGTCTGATCAGTTAATTGTACGAATCAGCCAAATTGAGACAAGAATCTTGGACTGTGCCGGAGTAATTGATATTTCAAATACAAAAATAAATGGAAATGCAGAGAATTTAATATTGGAATCCAATTCCATTCCTGTGAGAGGAAGTGTGACGGATGGGGCGTAAGATAATAGATTATTTGCCACCATATTTGACGGTATATAAAGAAATAAAAGCAATTATGGAAGCCGAACAGCCAGAATTTGAAATAGTCTGGCCGCAAGCAGAAAATGTCTTGAATGATCAATTTGTATCAGATTCATCTACTATCGGTATAGAGCGTATGGAGAAAATTCTTGGAATTATTCCCAAAAAGACAGATACGCTGGATGAGAGAAAATTTAGAATTTTGGTTAAATTGAATGAACAGCTTCCATATACACTGCCGGTATTGGAACAGCAATTAAAAAGAATGTGCGGAGAGAATGGGTATCGCCTGATTCTAAGCGCAGATAAATATTTACTCAATGTTAAATTAGCTTTAGGCAATGAGAATAATTACCAGGATGTGTGTGATATGTTAAGACGTGTTGTGCCAGCTAATATGGTTATTTCGGTTAGTATGTTTAATACGCATGAAATACTTTCGCATTACACGCATGCGCAGTTGGCAGTATACACACAGAAACAAGTGAGAGAGGAAGTGTTGACGAATGTCTAGTAAAACAACAAATTTGAATTTAACAAAGCCGTCAGAGGATGAATTTTATGATATTAATGTGCAGAATGAAAACATGGACATTATTGATCGTGAGATTAATGGATTAAAGCAGCCGGCTTATGAAGTGTCTACAGCCATGTCAGATCTGCATAGTGGAGAAATGATTACTGTAGCGTTTGGAAAGATTGCAAAGGCGGTTAGTACATTAATAAGTCATATAACATCTAAAGCTACCAGTTCCGTTCTGGGACATGTCAAATTATCAGACAGCACATCAAGTACAAGTGCCTCAACTGCTGGAGTGGCGGCAACGCCAAAAGCTGTAAAAGCTGCTTATGATTTGGCAAATAGTAATACTAAAAAATTAGGAACCACTGATATATCTGGTATCGGTGACGGAACCGTGACAGGAGCAATAGTCAATAATAAAGAAGCGATAGAGGATGTCTCCCAGAGTTTACGTGAGTTAAACGAAGGAATGATATATAATGATGTACGAACTGGAGTTGTTACCGTGCTTCCAAATAGCGATATTTCAATAAGTGATAATACACCAATAAATTTTAAGGATTATGTACCGCTTGCTACTACAATTATTGCAACTTACGGAAGTTCAGACGCACATTCTCATGGTATGTTAGGTTCTCCTACTATCAAAGATAATACCACATGCTGTGTAAGGTATAAAAATTTAACGGAAAGTGAATTAAAAGTTGACTTTACAGTTCGATTTTATTATTTACGAAATAATTAAAATAAATCCCATCTGATTGTAAAGATAATCGCATAATCTTTAGGCATGGTATCTATGAGCTGACGATATTTAATATACCCATTCTCGATATATAACGCACCAATAGCAATACCGGTGTATGATATATCTTTTACTGTAGTTTTAGGATTAAATTTCGAATCGGATATTTTAGCAACTATGATATCTGTTCCTTTAGAAATAGCCTGTTTAGCATTAAGTTTGAAGGTTGCTTCTGCATGTAATTTATTATACAAAAATTTCGTATATTCAATGTAGGCGATTTCACAATCTTCACGTTGTAACACTTCATCGTTACGCTTCCATTCGATTCCTTCGTTTAACTCACGTAAACTCTGGTTCCAGTGATGCAATATGGTAAAATAAAAAGATCCGGATAATTCCGGCTCGTATAACACGATGGGAGGAGAAAAGTCATCTGGGAAGGTATTTTTTAAATCAATTTCGTAGATGACTCTCTCAAAAAAATTATAAGGTAATAATTTGCAAATGTAAATTCAGATAATCAGTACATTTTCTTAAAATCACAGAATTGCGGTTTAAAATATTTGATATATATGAATTGTGGTGTATAATAATAGCAACAAAATAAAGCAGTGCCATAGCGCCGAATGATTAGTCTATCAGATTAATTGTCTGGCGCTTTTTACGTTGCAAAATGGCACAAATACAAGGCTTGGCGGATTTATAATGGTTTTATAAAGAAAGAGGGAGGTTGGTCATTTGGAATCGATTATATCTGCTTTAGTGGCAGGAGGACTGACTTTAATTGGAACAGTGCTTACAGTCAGTTCTGGGCAGAAAAAAACAGAGCAGAAGCTTCAGACCGCGCAGGCGGTCACAGACTGCAAAATTGACGAGTTAACGCGCGAGGTGCGCTTACATAATATTTTGCGCAGCGCGTCCCGGTCATGGAAGAGCAAATCAAGGTAATTAATCACAGAATCGCAGATTTGGAAGGAGAAAAATAATATGTTGAAAAATTCGGTATTTAAACCATCAGTAAGCACACAGAAATGGGCGAAAGCCGCAGGAATCAGATCGATTAAGACGATGGCGCAGACAGCGGTAGCAGTAATCGGTACCGGGGCAGTGATTTCAGCAGTGGATTGGAAGATGGTAGTATCATCCGCAATTGTAGCCGGTATCGTATCATGGCTTACATCTTTGGCAGGAATTCCAGAAGTAGAGGAGGAGTAATTTTTATGGCAAATAGAAAAATTGGACAGGCAGGTTTTAATCTGATCAAGCAGTATGAGGGATGTCGGTTATCTGCTTATCAGTGTGCTGCCGGAGTATGGACCATCGGTTATGGACATACCGCCGGAGTAAAAAAAGGTATGACGATCACGCAGGCACAGGCAGACGCATATTTAAAGCAGGATATTACAAAGTTTGAGGGATACGTTAATAGTCCCGCATATGTGCCAATCACTGCAAATCTCAACCAGAATCAGTTTGATGCTCTGGTGTCGTTTGCATTTAATTGTGGAGCTGGCAACCTTAAAAAGCTTTGTGCAGGTAGAAACGCATCACAGATTGCTGTAGCAATGCAACAGTACTGTAAAGCAAATGGTAAAGTGCTTGCAGGACTTAAAAGACGTAGGTCGGCAGAGCAGGCTTTATTTAATAAAGCAGTGGCAGCAGCAAATACATCAAAATCAGAAAGCGAGGATTACAATATGACTACGATCAGAAAAGGTAGTAAAGGAAATGTGGTTAAGGTATGGCAGATCATCATTGGTGCGACAGCAGATGGCAATTTCGGCAGAGGTACGGAAGCATCGACCAAGACATGGCAGAGGAGCCACGGATTGACAGCGGATGGAATTGTTGGAAAGAATACATGGAAAGTAGGTCTTGAATCATTATAAAACCATAGCCGGTAGAGTTTATCTGCCGGCTATTTTCGTGTCCGTATTTATTATTTTTAATTGATAATTCTTTTTATGTATTAGTAACAAAATAGTAACAATTTTTCTCAAACACTAG